>JAALLR010000002.1_pt1 | contig 147768 bp, 140 predicted proteins | sample 7245931 | NCBI WGS metagenome assembly JAALLR01 (sample SAMN13049201, study PRJNA578106) | oil field metagenome | isolation source: filtered produced water from oil reservoir B9 | place: USA:offshore Texas | collected 2016 | reverse complement strand
GTTTCCATCCTTGTTTTAATGGATGAGTCTTTCAGACCCTATACTTTTCACCCTCTTTTATGGTTTTACTAGTTTATATGCCTTTCTATTTTTAACCTATTTTTCTTACTGGTTGATTATCAAATAGTATATAAAACTAAGAAAGGTTGTGTATCATGATTATAAATACTAAGCACAACAGTAGGAGAAAAGAAGCGTTATCCAACCTTATTTTATATTATCTAAACTCATTAATCCTTAAAACATATAGAATAACCTTAAAATACCAACATATATAAAAAATAAAGAATCTCCATCGAAAAAAACAGTAATACTTTTTTGCATTTTTCTCGGAACAAAATCAGATGCCCCATATATAAAAGCTAGAAAGCAAAATTAAAAAATTTAATGATCATCATCAAAAATATTAATCACTTACAACACACATTCCTATAACAGCAATCAATACATTTTCTTTTATTTACTTTAATGCCATCAGGAAATTCCTCATTTTCAATTATATCAAATATCAAATCAACAAATATAATAGCATCATCAAAATCTTTTTTCTTAAATTCTATTTCCTTAACTAAATTCCCGCTTCTAACATAAACCACATAGCCCTTTTTAACATCCACATCAAAATTATCCTTAATTAACAACCCATAAAGCACCGATTGATACTTATGAGTCTTAAACAACTTATTCTTAAACTCGGCGAACTTATAATCAAGTGGTGAATAACTACCATCCCCGAGCTCTACAATCTCATCCACTACCCCAACAATTCTATACTTTTTAGATGACAAATAAACATCAATGTATTTTGATTTTGCATTTATACTTTTTCTAATGTATCCTTTGTTTATTTTCTCCCTTAATTCATGAATGTTCCTACCAATAACAACTTTTTCCCTTTTTTCTTCATGCTGTGGAATGCCTAAAACTCTCTCAAAATAAACAAATCTCGGGCAATACATATACTCCACAACATCGGAAACTGTTATCATCTCTTCATCGCTCATTTAAAGCACCAGCGTATTTTTATTATCGGTGATTAAATCTTTATCAAATTCTTCCCCCACACATATCAAACTTCCAAAACATTTTTTGCATACTGGTATGATGTATATTTTATCGTTCTCACCACCATTCTTAAGAATATTTTCACAAAAAACCCTGAGCTCATCCACTCTATTGTTATTTAAACTTCCTGCAAAAACCGACTTTTGAATCCTATAAAGTCCATAATTTAAGCATTTATCCGATATTTTTTTCCTTATTTTATTATCACTAATGTCATAAATCACATAAATCATAAAATCTTCCCCCTTATTGATTTGGCAATCTCATAACATTCCTTTTGTATAAAATCAGGCAATAAATATTTTTTATTCTTAAAATAAAACTCCTTTCCAAATACATTATCTTTTATATATGGTGCAAATTCCCCCTTTCCATTATCAGATAATGAAATCCCGTTTTCCAAAGTATCAAAATGATTATCCTTAACTTTTTTAGAGTTTATAAAATTCACAACTCCCCTATCGATATGAGCTCTATACATTTCAATTACATCATAAACCAACGTGGTTTTATTATAATTATCGGCATGTATAAAACCAACATATGGGTCTAAACCTGCAATAATAAGGCATTTTTCAACCATTGGATAAAGCATTCCGTATCCATAATTTAGAAGGGCATTAAACCTATCTTTTGCAGGTCTTCTACTTCTTTCTTTGAATTTATAATTCTTAGGTAGGGCATGATTTATACCTTCAAAGTAGTATTTTGAAGCAATTCCTTCTATCCCAATTATTGTATCTTTTATTTCCCTATGGGGTAATTTATCATCAATATTGTTTGTGTATTGGGTGAGCTCCTCCATACAGTTATCAATGTTTTTTATTATTGTATCAAAATCCCCCTTATGGTTATGATTCTTTTTTAAGTCTTTTAAATAGCCTATTTGGTTTTCCATCTTTCTTTTAATCCAATTCGATGCAAACCTTATGCCTTCAATGGATTCACTAAATTTTAGCTGACTTCTTCGAGTTTTAGCAGTTTTTCCAATTCTACAATGCCAAATCATACCTGTTGGTTCTTCCCATTTTAAAAATATTATTGGAATGTTATTTTCAATAGCGAGAGATACCGCCCCCGTAGTGATTGTTCCATTGTTTGAAAGGATTATTCTTTCTATTTTGCTTGCAGGTATATCTGTTTTTATGATTTTACCATCTTTTTCCAGTTCCACGTGGAATCTATCTTCTTTTTTAGATAGAAAAAATCCATTAGTTTTTAAAAGTAAATCCATATTCCCACAATTTATTTTCTAATTTTAAAATAAAAAAATTATATATATGTTATTAAATATAATTATTACTATACATATATGTTAATATCTATTTATAGTATTAATTGGTGTAGTATGTTATCAAATGTAGCACAAATTGGAAACTATGTAATAAAAAATGAAGAAAAAGATTTAAACAATCCATTATCAATATTGGTTGAAAATCCAAATGTGAAAGGAAATTATAAGGATATATTGAAAATAACTTTTGATTATAATACGTTGGAGTATTTAGGAGTGTATATTGATGAATTTGATAAGGGCAAAATATTAAAATTAATGTATAAAGCAGGGGCTTCCAACGGTGCTGATTTTTCACCAACTTCAAAAATTACAGAACCTGAAAAAACGCTGAAAAAAAAGATAATCAAGGCAGTATCTGAAACAAGAAAATATAAAGATTATAAAGAATCTCATTTACTTAAAAAATTGGAAAAATCCCTAAAAGATAACGAGGATAAAATTTTAAAAGATATCATCGACAAAAAGGGAAAGGATGGCACAATACTCACCATAACATTTAGAGATGGTGAAAATGAATATTTTGTCGGAGATATTCAGGAGTTCAGAAATTATTTCATATACAAAGCTACCATGGATTATTATTATATAAAAACTGGAAACATAAATTCAAAGAGCTCCGGCGTATGTTCAATATGTAATGAAGAAAATGAAGAAGTATATGGTCTGTTTAGAAAATTTGGGTTTTACACAGTGGATAAAATTGGAAATGTAAGTGGATTTAATCCAAATGAAGCATGGAAAACCTTTCCAATATGTTTAAAATGTGCATTGGCTGTTGAAGAGGGGAAAAAATATTTGGATGAAAATTTAAGGGGCAGATTTTACGGAACAGAATTTTATATGATTCCAAAGGTCTTATTTGACAAAGACATGGAGCGAATCCTAAATAGGTATAATGACTTAGTAAAAAATGTGGGAATCAACAAGGATTATTCTAGAAATGAAAAACATTTGCTGAGATTTCTAAAAAACAGGGATATTTACTGCTACACTACATTCATGTTCTTCAACGAAGGTAATGATTTCAAAGTTCTTCAAATGATTGAGGATGTTCTTCCTTCAAGGTTCAGTATATTATACAACGCCATGGAAAAAACTGAAAACATGCCAGTATTCAAAAGCTATAAAATAAATGCGGATTTAAAAAGGCTAAATAAAGATCAGCGGGAGTATCTAACTTCAATATTCAAAAATAGTGAGGATTTAGAGGGGTTGAAGTTTTTATTTGGATATATTAAGGAATTTGTTGATAACGATAACGAAGTATTTTTAAAACTTATGAACAGCGTATTTTCAAATGAAAAAATTGATTATCATTACCTAATTAACCAATTTATCTCAAAAATACGGCGAGAATTCACAAATAACAAATCTATCAGTTTATCCGCATACAAATCATTTATGGTTATTTACTTCCTAATTAACACAAATCTACTCAATACTAACCTAAAACCGAGGGGTGAAATCATCACAGAAAAATCCACATATGATTACAGTGAAATAGATAAGTTTTTTGAAGATTATGGGGAGTTTTTCAACAGTGAGGATAAAAAAACAGTGTTTTTAACTGGTGTGTTGGTTAATAAACTTTTAAACCTTCAATATCAAAAACGACAGTCAAAACCGTTTTTAGCGAAACTTCATGGTTTAAAATTGGATAAATCCAAAGTTGAAAATATATTCAAAGAGGCAACTCAAAAATTAATGGAATATGGGCAGGAGGATAATATAAATTATTATTCCCGCCTAAAAGAAGAAACTGCACGCAGATTTATAGAATCTGGTGGCAATTGGAATTTATCAAACAATGAAATATCTTATATATTTTCATTGGGCATTTCCATGAGCTCCGTTTTTGACAACCTACACAAAAACAATAATGAGGGGGAGGAAAATGAGCAATACTGAATCAAATGGCATAAACAGAAGTGAATTAATATTTTTATACGATGTCCAATATGCAAATCCAAATGGGGACCCATTGGATGATAACAAGCCAAGAATTGACCCATCAACTGGAATAAATTTAGTAAGTGATGTTAGATTAAAAAGAACTATCAGGGACTATTTAAATGAATTTAAAGGGGAGGAAATATTTGTAAGGGAAATTGAAGACGATGAAGGTAATATTCAAGATGCAAAGTTGAGGGCTGAGGACTTCCTGTATGATGAAAATAACAATAAAATTGATAAATCAAATCTAAAACTAAATGAAATGAAAGAAATAATGAAGAATAACATTTTAAACAGCTGTATCGATGTTAGACTTTTTGGGGGTACAATACCTATTGAATTAAAGAAAAACAAGGGAGGTTCTATTACACTTACAGGACCTGTTCAGTTTAGATTTGGGAAGTCTCTCCACAAAGTAGAGCCAATGTTTATAAAGGGGACTGGAGCATTTGCATCTGGAAAGGATAAAGGACAAAAAACTTTTAGGGAAGAATATGTCGTTCCATACTCTTTAATATCATTTTATGGAATAATAAATGAAAATGCCGCAAAACATACCAATCTATCAAAAGAAGACATAGATAAACTTATTGATGCAGTATGGAATGGGACAAAAAACCTAATTAGCAGAAGTAAAATGGGACAAACTCCAAGGTTATTAATTAAAGTGAATTACAAGGAAAACAACTACCATATTGGAGATTTGGACAAATGCTTAGCTATTAAATCCGATGTCAAAGACGAGGAAATTAGGAGCTCCGATGACTATGAAATTGACATGACAAAATTAATTGATATTCTACTGAAAAATAAAGATAAAATTGAAAATGTTGAATACGTATGGGATGATAGATTAAAACTAACTTACAACGGTGAGGAGTTTAAATTCAATGTCGATGGAATTGAGTTTAAAGAAATTGTTATTTAAACTTCAATTTTAAATTTTTTAAATATTTTAGACGTATTCATTAAAACAAGGATGTAAAAGTGAGAATATGAAACTAATAGTTTTTGATATATGGGGGGACTATGGACATTTTAAAAAAATTTATACAACTACGAGCCCACTATCTTATGATTTTCCCCCAAAAACTTCAATATATGGCATATTGGGGGCATTTTTGGGATTGGATAAAGAGGACTATTTAAAGCATATAAATAAAAATACTGTAAAGATAGCCCTAAGAATAAAAAATCCCATACAAAAAACCAATATCGCCCTAAATCTAATTGATACAAAAAAAGGCAGGGTAAAAGGACCGGGTTTTAATCTAATAAATGGCAGAACACAAATACGATTTGAAATGCTTAAAAATCCAAAATATAGGTTGTATGTTCATTTAACGGATGAGGGACTATATTCAAAATTAAAGAAATTGTTGGAACAGCATAAAACAGTATATATTATATCGTTGGGACTATCGGAGCTCATAGCAAATTTTGAATATATAGGGGAGTTTGAGGTTGAGAAAAAAGTTTCCTATAATGAATACACGCTCATTAACTCATTAATTAGGCGAGATAATATAATAAATGATGATATTAATTTGGAAATAGATAGGGAGTATTTATTTTCAAAGATACCAAATGAGATGGATGAAAATAGAATAACCACGGAGTATATAGATATATTTTACGAACGAAATGGAGAACCAATAAGTTGCAAGGTTAAAGAGTATTACCCTATTCCAGAACTAAAAGAGAATATTACCTTTATTTAGATATTGGGGGACTCTATATGGAGCTTATATCTCATCCTAATCCTGACTATCCACTAAAAAAACATCTTATAAACACAAAAAATAGGGCATTATCTAAATACAATCCGCCAAAATTAAAATACTTTAATAATGTCATTATCAAGGATATTTTAAAAATAATATGCTTATCCCATGATTTTGGAAAGACTACAACCTATTTTCAAAAATATATAAGAAATGAGAAAATAGAGAAAAAGATATTAAAAAGACATTCGGAAATATCGTTTATTTTAGCAAACTACATTATAAAGAGTTATTTAGTGGCAAAAGAGGTAAATAACAAATACTACCAAATATTTTCATTATGTGTAAAAAATCATCATACCAGTTTATCGGAGCTCATACACGATGCTTCCATATATGATGAAAATATTTTAAAAAAACAGTTTGAATCATTAGATTTCAATTTTATAAACGGCATTTTAGGGGAAAATAATATCCCAAAATTGAATTGTAATTTTGAGGAACTTATTTCAGAAGTTGAAGAATTGGAGTATCTCTGTGATGAACTAAAATATGAAACCAACGATGAAATGAAAACCGAAATGTATTATTTGTATCAATATTTATTTTCTCTGTTAATATCATCTGATAAAGAGGATGCCATATTTAGACAAACTTCTAACAACTATCCAGCAAATTCAGACACTCCGTTAAGGATTTCGAAAACCGACGGTTTTAGTAAAATCCCAACTGATATTATTGATTATATTGAAAATAAACCTAAAATCAAACCAATAGACCACCTAAGAACAGAAATATTTTATAAAATTTCAAATAAAGTGCATAATTTAGATTTAAATCAAAAAATATACACATTAAATGCTCCAACAGGAATTGGAAAGACTCTTACTATTTTTAATTTTGCCCTAAAATTGTCAAATCGGATAAAAACTGAAAAAAACATCGATATGAAAATAATATACTGCCTTCCCTTTTTAAGCATTATTGACCAAAACTACAAAGTTTTAAATGAAGTTTTAAAAAATCCTCCTTCGAATATTCTTTTAAAACATCACCATCTGTCAGATGTGGTATATAGACATGAGGAAAATGGGGAAGAAAATATATTGGATGGAGATAAATCACTTCACTTAATAGAAACATGGAGCTCCAAAATAATTACAACAACATTTATGCAGTTGTTTTACAGTATATTTTCAAATAAAAACAGCGATTTAAAAAAGTTCAGCAGCTTATCTAACAGCATAATCATATTGGATGAAATACAGTCCATTCCTCACAAATACTGGCATTTAGTCAATAAAATATTTAAATTTTTGGCAGGGGAGTATAATATATATTTCATACTTACAACAGCCACGCTACCTATGATTTTTGATAAAAATGAATATGTGGAACTTCTTGACGACAAAGAACATTATTTCTTAAACTTAAACAGAATAAAAATGAAAATACATAATGAACCTATGGATTTAACTGAATTTGTAGATGTATTAGACGAAGACATAAACAACAATCCAGATAAAGATTTTTTAATAGTATTGAATACTATAAAATCATCAAAAGAAGTTTATGACTTATTAAAGGAATATAGCTATGAAAATACTGAATATTATTATTTATCCGCCAATATATATCCAAAGGAGCGTTTAAACCGTATTGAGAAGATTAATAAAAATAATAAAAACAATAACCGAAAAATCATAGTATCCACCCAATTAATCGAAGCAGGAGTGGATATAAGCGTTGATATCGTATATCGAGATATTGCACCATTGGATTCAATAAATCAAACTGCGGGGAGATGCAACAGACATGGGGAAGGAACAGAAAAGGGGAGTATAAACATAGTCAAACTAATCAATGATAATGGTCATCCATTCAGTAGGTATATTTATAACGGAGCTCTCATTTCAAAGACTGAGGAATTATTAAAAAACTATGATGAAATTGAAGAAAGGGAGTTTTTAAACCTTAGCAATTGTTATTTTAACAAATTGAAGGGATATGATGATTCATCGAGAGAGTTATTGGAAACTATTAAAAAGTTTGAGTACGATAAAGTTCCTAAAAACTTTAAGCTAATCGATGAAATACTTCAAATAAATCTGTTTGTAAATGTTGAAGATAAATCAAAAGAAGTATATGATGAATATGAGCGGATAAAAAGCATAAACGACCCATTTAAAAGAAAGGGGGAATTTTTAAAAATAAAAAAGGACTTTTATCAATACATAATATCCGTTCCCAAACATGCCATCAAAGGAAAGGATACTTTAATAGATGAAAATAAGAATATAAATGTGATTGATGAAACATATTATGACGTAGAAACCGGATTTAAGGTTGTTGAAGATAATATGTTAATACTATGAGGGAAAATATGGAATTAAAAACAATGTATTGTAAATTAAAGACAGATAGACCATTAAAAAAGTCTCAAACTTCTTATTTGAGGGGATATATATTAAATAAGTTCAATAAATGTGGTTATAAAGAACTGCACAACCACAGCGGGGGTGGATTTATATACTCTTATCCTAAAATTCAGTACAAAATAATGGGTGGTAATGCCTATCTAATAGGAATATCTGAGGGAGTAAATATTTTAGGAAGTATAGTGCTTGATATTAACAAATTAGAATTGAATCATGAAACTTATAATGTTGTTGATGGATATGTATCAGTAAAATCTGAGGAGCTAGGGGTATGTGACGATTTAAAAAAATATAAGTTTGTATCCCCTTGGGTTGCTTTAAATGAGAAAAATTATTTGGATTACAAAAAATTAAATGAGAATGAACGGAAAGAAAAACTTGAAAGAATATTGGTGGGAAATTTATTATCAATGAGTAAATACTTAAACTACACAGTTAATAAAAGAATAGAAGCAAATATTTTAAGATATAGTGAAATTCCAGTCAAATACAAAGGAAACAAATTTATTGGATTTTTTGGTGAATTTGAAGTTAATTTTAATATCCCAAATCTGTTTGGAATCGGGGGAAAGGTATCAAAAGGTTTTGGCTCAGTGGTGCCATTATAATAATTGGACTATTTTTATTATATTTTCTTAGAATTCCATAATAACATTTATTTTATTTTTACATATATTTTTATATTTCATATAATATAATCCCTAAAGTTTATCATTTTAACCATTAACGTTTATTTTATGATAATAGGACAAAATCAATTTTGTAGTTTTTCAAATTGGTGAGAAAATTTAAAACCGAAGGTTTTAAATCACCTTCGTTACACTCGTGATTGAATAAAATTCCGAAGGAATTTTATATCTTCGTTCGCTTCTCGACGAAAACCTGAAAGGTTTTCGTGAGTCTCGACGAAACCGAAGGTTTCGTGAGTCAGCAAATCTTCGATTTGCTTCGACAGTAAATCCGAAGGATTTGCTTCGACGCTCATTCCGATTGAACAAATCCTTTCAGGATTTCATAGAGCTCATATCTTATTCAGGTGATTGAGTAAAAATCCGAAGGATTTTTACAACTCACCTTCACATGTTCAGGTGATTGAATGAAAACCTAGCGGTTTTCATAGCTCACCTTCACTACGTTCAGGTGATTTTATGAGAAAGATTCCTAAAATTTGCGTAATTGAAGGAGATGGCGTCGGTAAGGAAGTGGTGCCTGAAACAGTTAGAATTTTAAAAGAAATTGGCGATTTCGAATTTATAAATGCAGAGGCCGGACTGGAATGCCTTAAAAAGTATGGAGATGCCATACCTGAAGAAACCATTCAAACTGCAAAAGAATGTGATGCAGTACTTTTTGGAGCTATAACGACACCAAAACCAACCGAATTAAAGGATAAAACATACAGGAGTCCAATCCTAACACTTAGAAAAGAGCTGGATTTATATGCAAATGTAAGGCCGATATATAATTTTTACGAAAATCAAAGATTTTCGAATCCAGTAGGTGGAGCGAAACATTTTTGTTCAGATAATAATATCGATTTTGTTATTGTAAGGGAAAACACCGAAGGTCTTTATTCAAAAAGAGAATATTACAACGAAGAAGGAGAATTTGCAGTTGCTGAGAGGATTATTTCTAAAAAGGGAAGCGAAAGAATTATAAAATTCGCATTTGATTATGCAGTAAAAAACAACAGAAAAAAAGTTTCCTGCATTCATAAATCAAATGTTCTACGAATAACGGATGGATTATTTTTAGAAATATTTAATAACATCGGGTTAGAATACAATAAAAAGTTTAATATGGAATTCAACGATTATTTGGTAGATGCAACAGCAATGTACATAATAAAAAATCCACAGATGTTTGATGTAATGGTTACTACCAACTTATTTGGGGATATTCTATCTGATGAAGCTTCCGCACTAATTGGTGGACTTGGAATGGCTCCATCGGCAAATATTGGTGATAAGAGTGGATTATTTGAACCGGTTCATGGTTCAGCTCCAGACATTGCAGGAAAGGGAATTGCAAATCCAATTGGAACAATTTTAAGTGCTGCAATGATGTTAGACTATTTGGATATGAAGAAAAAAGGAGATTTATTGAGAGCTGCTGTAAAATCACTCCTGGAAAAAGGATTTGTAACTCCAGACTTGGGCGGAAGTTTAAAAACTTCTGAAGTAACCGATAAAATAATTGAGCATATACATAAAATTTAAAAATAATCATAGAGAATCGAATTATGGTACAATATTCCCCTACTAGTTATTATAGATTATATTAATAGATTATGATATATGGTGATTCCATGAGATTTGAATTGGATGGTAGACTTATATTTAGCAAAGAACTTGAAGAAGAAGCAAAGAAAGACATCGAAGAAGTATTGAACAATAAGGAGATATTTTTAAAAGGAGTTCCTAAAGGAAAAGAAGAGGAAGCTTCAAAAGTAGTGGATTATAACTTTGAAGGGAAAGAACTGAAGTTAAAAATAGTTTCAGGAACTTATACCAGAGCTCATGAAGGATTGATAAGATTAAAAAAACCGATAATGGAAAAAATAGGTAGAAAACACAAAATAGGTATAAGGGACACTGCAATAGACCACTATGTAATTACAGTACCTGCTGAAAAGGAAAAAATGGAAGGATTGAAGAATATTAAAGTCCCTGAATGTGAAGTAGAATTTGACGAAGAAGGAATAAAGTTAGTATTTGAAAATGTTGGAGACAGTGAATTAAAAAGAAATATCATTGATAGGGCTATAAAATTCGTTAAAAATGAACTTGAAAAAGAAGAAAAAGATTTAACATTTGAAGTCTGTAAAATAGCTCCTGGAACTATTGTAAGTGAGTATAAAGCTAAAAGAGAAATTAAATTTGATAAAGACCCGACAGAAGTTGCAGAACAGCTCGGATGGGTTAAGAAATTCCCAGGAAGAGGTCAGTGGTTCTACACCGCTCCAATAACAAAGTTATTTAGAGCATTTGAAGACCTCATTATAGAAGAATGTATTGAAAAAATTGGATTTGATGAATGTTTGTTCCCAAAGTTGATTCCTTTAGATGTAATGTACAAAATGAGATATTTAGAGGGATTACCTGAAGGGATGTACTACGTATGCCCTCCAAAGAGAGAGCCTGAAATGTTCCAAGAGTTTGTAAATGAAATGATGATTAAAAAAGAAATACCAATTCCAAAGTTAAAGAACCTCTTAAGGGATCCAGGTTATGTTCTGGCCCCTGCACAGTGTGAGCCATTCTATAGCTTCTTTGACCATGAGATGGTGGATGTTGACAAACCTATGAAGTTCTTTGATAGAAGTGGTTGGACCTACAGATGGGAAGGTGGGGGAGCCAAAGGTCTTGACAGAGTAAATGAGTTTTTAAGGGCAGAATGTGTTTGGATGGGTTCTCCAGAATTTGTTGAAAAAGTAAGGGATGAAACACTAAAGTATGCTGAAAAACTTGCAGAAAAATTGGATTTAGAATACTGGACTGAAGTCGGAGACGATCCATTCTACTTGGAAGGTAGAAAAAAAGAAGATAGAGGTATTGATTTCCCAGAAGTTCCAAAATACGAAATGAGACTCTTGCTACCTCACGTTAAAGACGAAAGAAAAGGTGTAGCTGTAACATCTGCAAATGTTCATGGAACACACTTTGTTGAAGGATTTGGAATTAAAGACTTTAAAGGAAGAAAAGTATGGACTGGATGTACAGGTTATGGTCTTACAAGATGGGTTATTGGGTTTTTAGCCCAATACGGATTTGATTATGAAGACTGGCCAGAATTGGTTAAGAAAAAAATTAAAAACTTCCCGGAAGTTCCTAAATTGGTAACTTGGCCATAAGATATTATTAAGTAAAAGTGACCATAATATTGGTTTATTGGTCTCCCTTTCTTTTTCTCTTTATTCTCTGTATTACTTTATAGTATTCCTCATGAGGAACTTTTAAAAACTTTGCTCTGACTTTTTTTATAGAACCTGAAACTCCCAAGATTCTTATATTTATTGGTAAATGTCTGTATTCACTTAGGAGTATAAGGGATGCTTTAACGTAATCTACTTCATCACGGGAAACTCTTAGAATTCCTTTTGGATGGGTATAATCAATTAACCAAGGATTTGCTTTTGAACAGCCCCAAGCACCATAATAATTAATGATGGCATTTCTCACAATTCCTACAACTTCATTGCTGGATAATTCATTCTGATAAATGATTTCAAATCCGATGTATCTCTTTTTCTCCCTTAATGTTGGGGGAAGTGTTTTAAGCATGTGATGCCTCCTTTAAATTAATAATTTATGTAAAAAAACAAATGATTGGTATAATATTTAATTGTCAAAGTATAGTCGTTCTGCGATAGTTGTAGATATTATCCTAAATTTTAATTAACAGTTATTTTACCAACATTTAATTGTAGAACGACCATAATATATTCCAATAAATATAATGAAAATTATTATAAAAACTTGGTGATTGAGTAAAAATCCTCGGATTTTTACAGCTCACCTTCACTACTCGACGAAACCGAAGGTTTCGTGAGTCAGTAAATCCTTCGGATTTACTTCGACGTTCAGGTGATATGATGATAAGAGAACATGGTTTAAAGATATTGAAGGAGTCATTAATTTATGATGTTGGATTCGGTGACCTAACTACTGAAACACTAATTCCAAAGGATCAGGAATCAGACGGAGTAATAAAAGCTAAAGAAGAAGTGGTTGTATGCGGTCTTGATTTTGTTATTGATTTTATGGAATCTTTCGAGATAGAATGCAAACCACTTATAAAAGAAGGAGAAACGATAAAAGGGGATTTTTTAAAAATTCATGGAAATACGAGAACAATACTAACACTTGAAAGAACAGTTTTAAATTTTTTAATGCATCTATCGGGCATAGCTACAAAAACTCGTAATATTGTTGAAATGGTAAAAACCGTCAATGAAAACGTAAGAGTAGCATGTACAAGAAAGACTTTACCTGGATTATCGTTATTGGAAAAATATGCAGTCTCTGTTGGTGGGGGCGATACCCATAGATTCAGGCTTGATGACATGGTAATGATAAAAGACAACCATATTGAAGCAGTAGGTATTGAAGAATGCTTCAAAAAAATAAAAAATTTAAGTTTTACAAAAAAGGTTGAAATCGAAGTTGATACAGTTGAACAGCTCAAAGAAGTTCTTAAATATAAGCCAGATATAGTTCTTTTAGATAACTTCAAGCCTGAAGAAATTGGTGGAGCTCTTGAAATTCTAAATAAATTTGAAGAAGATACCAACTACAGGCCCTTAGTTGAAGTTAGTGGTGGAATAAACGAAGACAATGTTTTGGATTATGCCAAATATGACGTGGATATAATCTCAATGGGATGTTTAATACACTCTGCAAGAGCTGTGGATATTAGTTTGGATTTATAGTCGTTCTGCGAATGCAGGCACATAATTATATTTTAAATTAATTATTATTGTTTAAAAACTTCTATAATTTAATCGGAGCTCCGAAGTGAGCGTTATAAAAACCTTACGGTTTTTAAAACCCCTAACGGGAAGAGCTACGAAAATCTTGGATTTTCGTTCAAATTTAAATTATGCAGTAATTACTAATTGCAGAACGACTATATTGGGTGAAAGCATGGCAACAATGAATCGAGATGAAGCTATTGAATTTTTAAATTCAAAGTCCCCAAATGAAATTTTAGAAAAGCTAAATCTAATAAATAATCTTGAAACGGACAAAGAAAAATATGTTACTTATTCAAAGAACGTTTTTATTCCACTTTGTGATTGGTGTAGAAACATCTGTGGGTACTGTACATTCAGAAAAGAAAATTACAAACTCATGAAAAAAGAAGAAGTTAAAAAAATACTCTTAGAAGGGGATAAATACCAATGTAGAGAGGCATTATTCACCTTTGGAGAAGGGGTTGATGAAAACAAAAAAGTAAAGGAAGAACTAAAAAAAATGGGTTATTCTGGGATTTTAGAATATCTGTACGATTTGGAAGATTGGTGTCTGAGTAATACAGATTTATTGCCACATACCAACTGTGGAGTGATTTCATACGATGAGTTAAAAACTCTAAGGGAAGTAAACGCTTCAATGGGACTTATGCTTGAAACTTCAAGTGAAAGGTTGATGGAAACAATTGCCCATAAGGATAGTCCTGGAAAGGATCCAAAAAAAAGAATTGAATTAATTGAAAATGCAGGAAAATTAAAAATCCCATTTACCACCGGAATATTGATAGGTATTGGAGAAACTATTGAAGAAAGGGTAGATTCAATATTAAAAATAAAAGAGATTTACAAAAAATACGGGCATATTCAGGAAGTTATAATCCAAAATTTCAGGTCAAAAAAAGGTATCCCAATGGAAAACTTTAATGAACCTTCACCTTTGGAAATGTTAAAGACAATAATTGTTGCAAAATTGATTTTAAAGGATATTTCGATTCAGGTTCCACCTAACTTAAATAAGGAAACAGGCCAGTTGTTTTTACTTGCAGGAATAGATGACTGGGGCGGAGTCTCACCATTGACAAAAGACTACGTAAACCCAGAAGCTCCATGGCCAGAAATTGATGAGTTAAAAAAATTTACAGCGGAGCTCGGATTCCAGTTAAAGGAAAGGCTTCCAGTTTATGAAAAATACATAAACGAAGAATGGCTTGATAGTAGAATTTATGAAAAAATAATGAGTAAAAAATAATAATATTGACTTTTTTAAAATTTTTACTGTTTCCATCCAACCTTTTCTAAAGGTTGGATCCAAAAATAAGATATGGATGTATCCTCCAGACGCAACCCTTTAAAGTGTTGGATCCCAAAGTAATACACCACTTCGCTGAGCTCGTAGTGTCCTTAATGATATCTTTCAGACATAAAAAAGAGAATACGTGAAATAAATATTATGAACTTTTTTCGTTTACATATCGCCTGTAACGTCATTGTCTTTCGATTCAAAACATAAAATTACAGTTCGTTGATTGGATCGTGTCCTATGCCTGACGTTTTTAGGAATGGTAATCATCTGTCCAGGACCTATTTCTTCGGTGCGATCTTCGAAATCGACAAACAGTTTACCCTCAATAACATAAAAAAATTCGTCGCTGTTTTTGTGAAGATGCCAGTGGAAATCCCGTTGTAGAACACTCAATCTTACAACATGGTCATTTATTTCGCTTACAACAAAATTCTTCCAATCATCATTGATATCTTTTGTCAGCTCACTCACATCCAATTTTTCAAGATGTCCGACCTTTTTATCCATGCACATTCCTCCTGCGATTATCTAAAATTCGACCAGATTATTCTCCCTTGTTTAATCAAACAACTGTGTTATTTGATTTCTTAATCGAGGCAAATCACTATGTGATTTGCTGATCGAGACAAATTTCTAAAGAATTTGTCGATTCACAATCCACCGCAACATAGTTGCGGGGATCGAAGCAAATCTTTCAGATTCGCTGACTCACGAAACCTTCGGTTTCGTCGAACTCACAAAAATTCTTCGAATTTTTGTAGAGACTCACGAAATCTTAAAGATTTCGTCGAGAATCTTACAGATTTTAAGATAGTGGATTGGCTATTCAAACTAGATATTAAAGCTATTTTTTGAACATAAATACAGTTTCCATCCTTGTTTTAATGGATGAGTCTTTTAGACTCTACAAACACAAGAAAAAAGACATATTCGTACCTGTGTTTCCATCCTTGTTTAATCAAAAACTATGTTTTTGATTTTTTGAAATCTTGTAAAGATTTCAAGATAATGGATTAGCTATTCAAACACTTAACTTTCATCCTTCTTTTATGCTTTTTCTCTCATAAATATCTTCCTATTTTTGACATATTTTTCTAGGTGCTGGATTATCAAACCCTTTATAAAAGCCAGAAGGATTATGCTGCATAAAACAAATATAATATTAAAAAAAGTACTAAAATAGGTCACTACCCATATAATTCAAGAAAGTAAAATTAAAAAATTATATATTAAATAATTTAAAAAATATTAGTTGAATAATCGTAGTTACCTTTACATGTGTAAATATGGAAGCTCACCGCCTATCCCTACTCATCCACACGTTTTAATGCCTTTCCAACCTCTTCCCCAATTTTTTTGGCAAAATCTATTTTATCAACACTACAGTACACAAAACCTTCCTTTGAGATTACAACCTTATGTCGGTCGGAGCGAAGCGAAGAGTTACAAAATCCGAAGGATTTTGTCTGATTTTCTTCTGCTACAAGTTCACACCTTAAATTTAAAACTTCGCTTTCTTCGTCATAGTTTGCCAGAGCTCCGAATGGTGCCTGACATCCACCGCCGTATTCTCTTAAAGCCCACCTCTCGGCAGTGGCTTCTAAATAAGTTTTTTTATCGTTTATTTTCTGCAAAATTTCATTTATTTCTTTATCGTCCTTTCTTGATGCAACACCTATAACCCCCTGAGCTGGAGCAGGTAAGATATCCAATTTTTTATAGTTAAATTCAGAGAGATCTATTTTTAATCTTCTTAAGCCAGCTTCTGCTATGATTATAGCATCGTATTGACCTTCCCTTAATTTTCTTAATCTTGTATCAACATTGCCCCTCAGGAGTTTAGTTTTTAAATTTGGATACTTAATACTTAAAAATTCAGTCCTCCTTATACTTGAAGTTCCCACTATTAATTCATCGTGTTCTATATCAAATTCATTCTCTTTTTTCCACAGTATTAAATCATGGTAGCTCTCCCTTGGTGGGGTTGCAGAAATTATTAAATTTTCATTCCAAACAGTAGGCACATCCTTTAAACTGTGAACAGCAATATCTACCTCATTGTTCAACATCTTTAAATCAAGTTCTTTTGTAAATACACCAATCCCTAGTTCTGATAGTTTTTTATCCTGTACCTTATCTCCAGTGGTTTTTACTATCTTTACTTCAACATCTACTCCCACTTCTTTTAAAAGCCCTTCTATGTAATGGGTTTGTGCAAGTGCCAGTTTACTTCCTCTTGTACCTATTGTTATTTTCAAAATTTCACCTATAATTATTCATTCAACCTAACCAAATGTTCTCATTCACCTATTCCAACAATTAGACGAAAACCTTCGGTTTTCGTTGCTCGAACCTACGGTTCGATTTCTCCATCCTTCATTCTTATAATCTTTGTTGCATATTTTGTAAATTCTTTATCGTGGGTGACCATTATAATAGTTATCCCTTCTTCATGGAGCTTTTTTAAGGTTTCCAAAACTTGCCTACCGCTCTTACTATCTAAGTTTCCAGTAGGTTCGTCTGCAAATATTATTTCAGGTTTATTTGCAAGAGCTCGTGCTATTGCTACCCTTTGTTGTTGTCCACCGCTTAACTGATTGGGGTAATAATTTTCCCTATGTCCAAGATCTACTGATTTGAGTAGCTCCTTAGCCCGGCTTATCCTATATTTTTCATCTTTTTCATCGAGTATTAATGGGAGCTCCACATTTCCCAGTGCAGTTAATGTATTTATTAAATGAAACTGTTGAAATATGAAACCGCTGATTTTTCTTCTAAAAACTGCTCGTTCATTTTCATCCATTAGTGTGGTTTTTTTGCCTTTTATATGTAGTTCTCCTTTATTGGGAACATCCAAAAGACCTAAAATATTTAACAATGTGGATTTTCCACATCCACTTGGTCCCATAATTGCTACAAATTCACTTTTTTCAATTTTTAAATCTATTCCTTTTAGTACCTCTGTTTTAGCCTCCCCTTTCCCATATATTTTCCATATGTTTTTGGCTTCTATCAACGTCATATCATTCCCCTCTTAATGTATCCACAGGATTTAACTTTGCCCCGCTTCTTGCTGGAAAGTATCCGCTTATAATCCCTACAAAGAACGAAAATGCCAAAACCCCAACTACGAGCTCCCATGAAATCCACGCCTGAATCATTCCGTACCCCATATTTTGAGCCGCAATTTCAATAAGTTTGGCAATGATAATCCCTATTATTAAACCTACTATTCCCCCAAGTAATCCTAAAAAACCTGCTTCTACTACAAATATTTTCAGTATTGTTGTGGTTTCTGCGCCAAGTGCTTTTAAAATACCTATATCTTTTCTTCTCTCCAATATGCTCATATGCATGGTATTTGATATCCCAACTGCCCCAACAAGTAAAGATATTCCTGCAACTCCTGCTACAAACATAGTCAAAACACTTAGTATTCCACCAATTGATTTTGCCATTTGTTCAGCAGTTAAAACGCTGAAATTATCAGTCCCCATAGACTTTTCCAAGGCATCTTTTATATCTTCCGATACTTTTTTAATATTTGCACTATCTTTGATTTTCACCATTATGTAGTTATATTCTCCTTTTTTATTAAATAGTTCTTCACCGGAGCTCATGGGTATTATTACCATATTATCATCTTGCTGGTTACCTACCTGAGTCATGATTCCTACAATTTTAAATTTTTTACCGTCAATATATATGGTATCTCCTACTCCTAATTCTTTTTTGAATAAATTATATGCCGCCCCATGACCTATTATACATTTATAGTTGTCATTATCTGACAACCATCTACCTTTTTCAATTCCATAGCCACCTACATCGGAATAAACGGATTTTAGACTGGATGGTTTTGCATAGAATATATTTACGAAATATTTTTCGTCCCTGCGTTCAATATTAGCTCCGCTATACCACCCATATAGAACTTCATCCACTCCCCGTATATTTTTAATTGCCTTAATTTCTTTATCTCCAAAAAGCTTAGATGGGGGAGTTCCGAACTGTTTCATAGGAAAAATTTGTATTTTATTGGCTCCTAACTTAGCAGTTTCATCTTTTACATAATTTTGAACCCCATATCCCAAAGAAATCAAACTAACTATGGCAATAGTTCCAATAACTATTCCTATGATGGTTAGCAAGCTCTGAGTTCTCTTCTGTTTTAGATTTTTTCCTGCAAAGGAAATAACATCAATTATTTTCATATGTCCCCTCAAAATTAACATTATAACTATCCAATTTATATTTTATAAACAATAATACTTAATAACATACATTCCAATTTGGGGGGAGCTCATGAAATATTTAAAAATTCTGTTTTCTTTACTTGCAATGATTCTAATTTCAAATGTCTATGGATTAGCCATTGACAGCCCGCAGTACAGGGTAGATAACCCGGTACCAGATGAAAAATCGCCGAATATAATTCATCCTGGTGACGATGTAAGTGTATGGTTTAAAATAACAAACAACAACTACGACAAGGAATTAAAAGATATTAAAGTTATTATAAAGCCACATTATCCTTATGAATTAAGACAAGTAAATCCAACAAAGGGAATTGCAACTATATCACACCTAAATGGGGGAGAGAGTGATACGGTTTATTTCAAATTACATGTAAATGAAAACGCACCTTCACAGGATTATAGGATAGATGTAACAGTAGTAGCCACAGAGTATGAAACTAAGGGAAATGAAGTATATGAAAGAGAAATAAACTTTACAAAGATTTACTACCTACCAATATATGGAATTGCAAAATTTGAAATTGATATAAACAACAATACCATAAGTCCCTCTGAATCTAAGGTTTTAAAATTAACTCTTAAAAATAAGGGGACTGGGGTTGCAAAGTATTTGATGGTTAATTTTGAAGGAACTAAAAATGTAAATCTATTGGGTAGTACAACCTATTATTTAGAATCACTAAATCCTAGAAATGAAAAAAGTATTCAACTTAATATCTATGCCACCCCGGAAGTCGAAGATGGAATCCATACAGTTACTACTAAGATATCGTGGATAGGGGAGGACGGAAACCAATACAACTCAACTATACCAATTAATTTAAAGGTCGTTAAGAAAATACACAACAATCAACCTTATATATATTTAGAAGGGTACCGGAAAACACAGGATGGATACGAAGTAACTATTGGTATGGCAAATAGAGGTACTACAAAACTAAAACACTGTGTTTTAGCACTGTCCGGCGGTCCAAAGGAATTGAATAATAACCACATTAAGTATATTGGAGATTTAGATGAAGACGATTACGACACTGCAATTTTTGACTTTAGTTATGACGACCTAAAAAATACAACAGTTTTAAGAGTGAATTTTACCTACTTTGATGAATATCATAATGAATACTACCTTACAGAAACCTTTAACATAGATACTCGACCTAAAATCCGATCTGATAGCAATAAATTATATTACTGGATTGCAGGCGGGATTCTAATCGTGGTAGTGACTTATTTGTATATAAGAAGGAAGAAAAAAGTATATGTTGAGGAATAATCTTTTCTTATTTTTTTAAGTTTCAAAATTAATTTAAAATTAAATAAAATAAAAAAATATAGGCATCAGTTAAGTTTCTCATCTTCTTCGCCTAGTTTAAGACGAATCAGCCGGGGATAATATCATCATTTGCCTATATGGTGTATAATCGTTTGCAAATTATTTGTCATTATTCAATCATGATAATTTCTAAAGAATGATAATTTATACCTTAATTTTTCATGGTTACATCATTTATATGCAAACGACCATATTTAAGAGATATATTTGTCAAGTACGTTTAGCACATCTCTTATTATCCCATTTTCGCTTATTGGATCCACTTCAATATTCGAATGAATTATAAGATAAAGAGGAATATCATTTTTCTTAATGGTTGTTATATAAATGTATTCATCTCCAGCCTTTACGATCACTTTCGATGCGTTTTTTACTATATTATTTACGTTTTGAAATATGTTACTGTACTGTGCAGCAACTTCTTCAGGATCCTTGAGGGTTGATGCAATGGTTAAACCTTCTTCGTTTACTATTGTTATATCTGAGAGCTCGTTATCAAGTGCAATTTCCAATAGGTCGTATTCATCTGAGGCTTTCCTACTATTTTCAGTTGTGTATTTTTTAAGCTCTTTTAATCCTTCAATAACTTCTTCTTCAAGTTTTTCAATATTCTCTTTGCTGTTTTTATAGTGATAGTATTTAGTGAGCTTCCAACACGCTATCGAACCCAAAAATCCCACTATCAACGAAAATATAAAAAGATAAACACTCCCCATAATAACACCTATTCAAGTTCAATAGATATACTTGAATCCATATCAATAATATAATTATCCAAAATTTTTTGAATGAGATCTTCAATATCCCCCGGATTAATTTTCTTTTTTATAACTCCAAAAACCTTTTTAGGCGTTATTTTAACGTTACATATGCATGAGTACCCATCATCGTACTTAACTGAAATACTTACTAAAAAATTCTCAATGTCACTTATGCCCTTAAGTGAATTCTCTATTTTTTCCTTTAATTCTTCCTCTATTTTCTTTAGATCCGATGCATCTGGAACTGTAATATCCTGAATTATCCTATTCACCATATCTTCATCAGGCGGTTGTATTCCAAACTTCTTTAATAGTTCTTCACGGGATAACTTAGGTTCTTCAGCAGATTCATTCTGAGTATCTACTTTATCGGTTCTGGTTTCTTCAGATTTATCTGAAATGTGCTTAAGTTCCCCTGTAGGTACTAATGACCCCTCAAAATCATTTTCAATGTCTTTTGTTACACTTGAAGAAGAAGTATAAACCGTAGGGATTTCAAGTTTTGCATTTGGATATAACTCCAGGAAAACTTCTAATTTTTTAGAATCGTATTCGTAGATATCAACAATTGCACCAGGTTCTTTTATAATGTTTTCCAAAATGTTATATGCTTCTTCCCCAAATATTGCCCCTGAGAGATCTTGATAAGCTGCTGCAAAAGGCACTTTATCTTTGAAAATAATGTATCCTCTTTTATAGCCATTATCAGCTTTTTTGAAAATATCCAAAAGTCGATAACCTTCCAGATACTCACCTAGGAGCTCAGGGATTTTTACACTTTCCTGTTCATCTAATTTATTATAGTCATCATAATTTATGATTACTCCCATTTTAATAGGTTTGCCTTCAGGAACACTTAAATTGATATTTTGACATTTAGTATCTGGAATATATTGGTTTTCCATGGATTCATTCTTTCTATTGTTTTTGTTTAGAAATATTTCCCCATATAGTTCCATCATTAGTTTTAATTTATTGGAGTCGTAAGCGAAAATATCCACCACCTGGTTTTCTTGCTTTTTTATTTCTTCGATTAAATCTTTGGCATCTGCTCCAAAAACTTCTTTTTCATAGTTGTAGTAATAACCAATAATCTCTTTATCTTTAAAAAAAACGTATCCTTCCTCAAATTGACCGTTTTTCTTTGTAGATATTCTTAGGTAACCTTGAAAATCCTCAGGCAGATTCTTAACAACTTCATCATAGTTTTCTCCTATTCCAAGGAATTTTCCTTCTAATATTTCCATTAAAATCCCCTTTTATCATTATTTCTTACGCGTATGCTAATCATCTCCTTTACCCTTATTTATTCTCCTATGGATATTTGCGGCAATTAGCCCTGCAAAAACGCCTGCACCAAAACCATTGTCCATATTTACTACTGTAAGACCTGGAGCACAGGAATGCAACATTGTGAGTAATGGTGTTATTTTTATCCCATACCCTACCGATGTTGGAACTCCAACAACTGGAACGTCCACAAGTGATGTTACAACTGAAGGTAACGCCCCCTCCATACCTGCAACAACAATTATGCAGCACACGTCTTCTTCTATCATCATCTTAAGTGGTCCAAAAAGCCTGTGAACTCCTGCGATTCCCACATCATAGGATGTTAAGACTTCACAGCCCATCAATTCTGCAGCTTCCCTAGCCTCCTCTGCAATTGGAAGATCTGATGTTCCTGCGGCAAGTATCCCAATTTTTCCTATTCTTTCTATCTTGTGATCTTTTTTTATTAATGATGCAGTTCTTGCCATTTCATTAATTTCTAATTTAAATTCGGTATTATCCTTTAAGATGTTTTTCAGCCCTTCGATGTCTTTAACTCTGGTAGCAAGTGCTATTCCATTATCGTGTGCTAAATGAATCATTATTTTTGCTATGTCCTCAGTTCTTTTGCCTTCACCATAAATTACTTCAGGAATTCCAGTTCTCAGTTTTCTGGTGGTATCCAATTTACACATGTTGCCTATCTCTTCAAAGTACGTTAGTTTTAATTTCTTTTCTGCTTCTTCCAAACTTATCTCGCCGTTTTTAAATTTTGTTAAAATCTCCTTCATAATTTCCCTTCAGCTTTTGATTATTACTATCTTATCTGTGAATGGTTTTATAATTTTTTCCTTCATAGCATATTTACAATAAAAATTAACTAAACTAATATGAATAATACAATAAATAGATATATAGTTAAACTAGATTTTTTTCCATTCAATACCTTTATTCTCAAAAAATTCAATGTATCTTCTTTTGTCGTCCCCCCGTAGTCCTTTCCAGTCAAAAACTACATAGTCGAATTCTTGTTTTTCTAGCAATTGTTCAAGTACACTCTCAGAGAGTTGAGCATACTTTGGGGTTAAGTATCCAATATAGTAATCACCGGATAGAGCTCGTCTTGTAAACTTGGAAGTATAGTGGCCCCCACCAAGCCCGATAATTTTTTCCTTTTCTTCAAATTCTTTATTTTTTAAAATATCTAATGTATCGACTACAGATTTTGCGATTATTTCTCCAGCTTCCTCAATAATCCATTCTTTTTCACTACTTCCAATTTCAACAAAAACAGCCGGAGCTCTCAAATCAGATGGTCCGTGATGTACGACTTCAAAAGAAACATCAAAATTTAAAGAACTGTATTCATCCAAACTGTTGTATTCAGAAATCTTATTAAGTAAAATGGTGTTTAAAACAGGATCACATGGACAGACTTCTTCTTTATTGCCCCCAAATGAATTATCCTCAGTTAAGTTTCCAGGGGTGTGGACCGTTAATGTAGGTTTGCCGCTTTCACTCCTGTGTTTTGATAAAAAAATATAGCAGTCGGAATCGGGTAAGTCATTTTGAGACAAACGTGTAAGCTTCTTATCAGTTTCAAAAATCTTAAAATCACAATTTTTTTGTCTTTTTAATTCTTCCAATTTATTCTTAATATTTTGACTAGCTAAATCTTCCGTTGTTGACACGAGTAAATATTCCATACTATCATCCTCATTGCCGTTGTTGTTATAGTTTTTAAATTATTTTTAAATACTACTACAATATACTAAGTATATTGTAACGCATTATTCGTTATTTATGACTTTATTAAATTTAATGTATGTAAATGTGTGACATCTTTCGTCAAACGACCTGTACTGACGACGAGTATTATCATTCAGTTTAAGAAATTACGGTGATAAAGTGGCTGAAGCTAATGAAATATTTGATGAATTTAAAGAACATTCAATTGCAGAATTTTTCAGAAAAAATAGACACATGCTTGGATACAGTGGAAAATTAAGAAGTATGACCACAATAATTCACGAACTAGTAACTAACAGCCTAGATGCCTGTGAAGAGGCAGAGATTTTACCTGATATCAACGTGGAGATAGAAAAATTAGGTGCAGACCACTACAAAATATCAATTGAAGATAATGGACCTGGTATTCCTCCAGAATTCATACCTAAAGTATTCGGTAAAATGCTTGCCGGTTCTAAAATGCACAGATTGGTCCAATCAAGAGGTCAGCAAGGAATAGGGGCAGCGGGAGTACTCTTATTTGCTCAAATGACCACAGGAAAACCTCTTAAAATCATTACATCACTTGGAGATGGTGTAATCCACACCATGGAAATTAAAATGAGCATCGAGAAAAACGAAGGGGATATTGTTTCACATACTACCAGAGACGGTTACTGGAGAGGAACCAGAGTTGAAGGGGAATTTAAAGAAGTTACATACAGTAGAAGAGAACAAGGGCCATTTGAATACTTAAGAAGAATAAGTTTGGCAACACCTCATGCTAAAATAACCTTAAAAGATCCTGATGAAACTGTAGTTTTTGATAGAACAGTTGATGCAATCCCAGAACGTCCGGAAGAAATGAGGCCCCACCCATACGGTTTAACACCTGATGAATTACTTTATATTTCAAGAAAAACGGATTCCGTTAGGATCTCAAGTATGCTAACTAGTGAATTATCAAGGGTTACCTCAAAAAGAATTAAAGAACTACATGAATACATTTTGAGGGATAAATTATTGGAAAACTACAGAGATAGTACTTTTTGGGATATAGTTATAGGATGCTACCTAAATGTTGATATCAACAGTTATTTGGATAAATATGGAAAGTACTTTGACAAGAAGGAAATAGAGGAAGTAAAGAACTTGATAAATGAGCTCCCAGAAAGTTTATCAGAACTTAAGATTTACTACCTGAAATACCTTATAACAGAATATTTGATTAACAAACTGGATGATGAAGAAATAAAAGAGATAAGAAACCAGTTTAAAAAGAAACCAGAAAATTTCATAGAGTACATGGAAAAGAATTACTTAAATGCAGCATTGATGGACGAATTCAAGAGAAAATTAAAAACAATTGCAAAACCTCCAAAAGAATTTATCGATTCACTTATAGAAATGGCAATGGTTTCAGATGAGGAGTTAAAAAGATATAGAAAGGAAATAAAGAATTTATTAAAGAAAAATCCGAGAGAAATGGGATGGGATGATGCCGAATTAATAGTAAGGGTACTTCAAGATATGCATTTTATGGCACCATCCACCACTGGTTTAAGACCTATAAATGACGAAAACATTCATAAATCCTTGGAAACATTGAATCCAGACTTTGTTAAAACATTGACAAGGAGACCAAAAACCTACAAGGGTGGAATTCCATTTGCAGTTGAGGTAGGTATAGCCTATGGAGGAGACGCAGGTAAAGTCGTCGATAGCTCCAGAAAAATGGAAATAATGAGATTTGCAAACCATGTACCATTGCTGTTCGATACTTCAGGTTGTGGAATAACCAATGCTGTAAAGAGCATAAACTGGAGAAGATATGGATTGAGAAGCGATGAAGATGCGCCACTTACAGTATTTGTTAACTTAATATCAACACACATACCTTATACCTCTGCAGGAAAACAGGCAGTAGCTTGTAGCACTGAAGAAAACGAGGAAATATTCAATGAAATAAGGCAGGCCTTAATGATATGTGCAAGGGAGTTGGAACACCACATATCAAGGATAAGGAGAGAAAAAGAAGAAGAACAAAAGAAAAAATACATTCTAAAATACGCGGTAATCTTTGCAGAGGGTCTTGCAAACATTACAAGTAGGAGAAAAGAAGAAATCGAAGAAAGAGTTATTGAACTATTAAAATAATCTCTTTAACTACATTATTTATCCATTTACCGTATTTTATTCGTTCATTTTTATTTTAATATTTTTTAATGAGGGGGGCTTTTTTGTGTTATCAAAAGAAATTGTGGTTGAAAAAATAAAATCTTACAAACCTTGCCTTAACTGCAACAATCCAATACCAAAAAATGTTCCAATAAATAAACTGAAAATAGAAAATAGAAAAAAGGTTTGTGGGTGTGGAAAAACTCATATAGATGACGTGATGTTGGATGTATTTGATATTATGAAAGATGAGGGTGAATTTGAAGATTCAAATAAGGTTTCCTTAAAGGATGTCGGAGCTCCGTTGATGGAAATTGGATATCCATTAAAATATTTGCCAGTATTAAGAAAAAATGAGCTAATTGTTATGACAGATGTTTCAAAGAAATGTGCAAAGGAAATTGTCAAGATAGATGAGGTAAAGGGCGTACTATCTAAAAATCAAAGACCATCTGGTAATTCTTCTGAAATAAATAAGTTATTGTATGGAAATGATTTTAGATGCGATGTTTTTCCAATAAAATCCATTAATGACTGTGTCATAGTTTGCAAAAATCAGTCAAAAATCCACATAGAGTTTCCAAGACTATACAATCCAAAAATATTAAAGGTAGAGAGACTTAACCTTAAAAATAAGGTTGTAATTGATGGTTTTTGCGGTGTTGGAACTTTAGGAATGATTGCATTAAAGAAAGGGGCGAAAAAAGTAATTTTTTGTGATATTAACAAATACGCCATAGGCGATTTAATTTATAACTTAAAGTTGAATTTTGGAGAAGAAGTTTTTAACCATGTTGAGATTGTAAATTCTGATTTTTTGGATTTGGATGTAAAAGCATATAATGGAGATATATGCCTTGTGGATTTGTTCCCATATATGGATCCAACTGAATATTTAAAAAAAGCGAAAGAAATTGCAGACAAGGTAGTGGTTATTTAAACTAAATGTAATTATTGTTGATTTTACTAAAAAAGCTACATTTGTGGGATTATGAGACAGAACAAGAAACTAGGCCAGTGTTTTTTAACAGATAAAAACTTTGTAAAAAGAGCAGTTGAAAGTGCAGAATTAAACAAAAATGATGTAGTTTTAGAGATAGGTCTTGGAAAGGGAATACTAACAAAAGAAATTGCAAAAAATGCAAAAAAAGTTTATGTTATAGAGCTGGACAGAAGGCTTGAACCCTATGCTGACGAAATTTTAAAAGAATTTTCAAATGTTGAGGTTATATGGAACGATGCTTTAAAGGTAGATTTAAAGCAACTTGGCTTTAACAAAATAGTTGCCAACCTTCCATACCAGATTTCATCGCCAATAACATTCAAGTTCTTAGAGAATGATTTTGAAGTTGCAGTTTTAATGTACCAGTATGAGTTTGCCAAAAGAATGGTGGCAGCTCCTGGAACTAAGGAGTATGGAAGATTAAGTGTTGCAGTTCAGTATAAGGCAAATGTGGAGTTTGTATGCAAGGTTCCACCGTCAGCATTTTCTCCAAGACCAAAGGTAAATTCTGCAATAATAAAATTGACAAAAAGGGAAAAACCACTATTTTATGTTGAAAATGAAGAATTTTTTGAAAAAATACTTAGGGCATTATTCCAGCACAAAAACAAGATCGTCAAAAGAGCTCTTATTAACTCAAGTCATGAACTTGGAATTGATAGGAAAGACCTGGAGGATATATTAAATTCAATAGATGATAAATTTAATTTAAATGAAAGAGTTTTTAAACTAAGTCCTGAGAAAATAGGTGAGCTCAGTAATTTACTATTCAATAATATCGCCAAAAAAGATAAAGATAAGTTATAATAATTAATTTTAATTTTTCAATTCCTTAATTACTTCATCAACAATTTGTGGAGCCAATCCAATGTATGTCTTGTAGTCAAATAATCTTTCAACGTCTTCCAAAGTTAAATACTTCATAACTTCTTCATTTTCTAGTAAAACTTCTTTTAAGTGCCTATTTTCATCATGAGCTTTCATTGCACATTTTCTAACTGTTTCATGTGCTGTTTGTCTTCCCATACCTTTTTTTGCAAGTTCCATCATTACTCTTTCAGCCATTATCAATCCTTTTGTTAATTCAAGGTTTCTATTTACGTTTTCAATATTTACAGTTAACTTCTTCATTCCTTTAATTGCAAGGTTTAAAATATGGTCAAGCAAAATGCAGCTCTCAGGGAATAAACATCTTTCAGGTGAGGAGTTTGTAAGGTCTCTTTCTTCCCATAGAGGTATGTTGTCAAATTCTGCCAATGCATTTGCCTTTATAACTCTTGATAAACCGCAGATTTGCTCAAATGTTATTGGGTTTCTTTTGTGAGGCATTGTTGATGATCCGGTTTGTTTTGAAGCATCAAACTCTTCTTCAAGTTCTTTTATTTCAGATCTCTGCATGCTTCTTACTGTAATTCCAATTTTATTTAATGTTTGAGCAATTAAAGCCAGAACTGCCATAAATTCAGCATGCCTGTCCCTTTGAACAACTTGATTTGATATTAAAACAGGATTTAATCCTAAAATTTCACCAACACGTTTGTGAACCAGCAATCCGTTTTCACCAATTGCAGCCATTGTACCTACTGCACCAGTTATCATTGAAACACACAATCTATCTTTACACTCCTTCAATCTTTCAATATGTCTGCTTATTTCAGCTGCCCATAGTGCAAATTTCATTCCATAGGTTGTTGGAACTGCATGCTGTCCGTGTGTTCTACCAATACAAACTGTGTATTTGTGTTCTTCAGCTTTCTTAAGTAACTCTTCTTTTAATTTTTCTAATTTATCTTCTAAAATTGCTATTGCATCCTTAAATTGGAGTGATTGAGCAGTATCTATAATATCGTTAGAGGTTGAACCAAAGTGTATGTATTCACCAGCATTTCCTTCACAAACTTCTGCAAAAGCTTTAACAACAGATACAACATCGTGTCTTGTTTCTCTTTCTATCCCCTTAACTCTTTCCAACTTAACATATTTTGTTGATGCCTTTCTGTTTATTTCTTCTGCAGCTTCTTTTGGTATCATACCGAGCTCTGCCTCAGCCTTTGCCAGTGCAGCTTCTACTTCAAGCATCTTTTGAAGTTTTGTTTCTTCTTCCCATACTCTTTTCATTTCTTCAGTTCCATATCTAAAATCTATTGGGTGTACCGCCATATTTTCACCTTTCTTTTTCTGGTTAAGATATAATCGCTCTGTGAATAGCTGTCATGAATATTGTTTTTTTATATTTAATATTTCGTTTAACACCTTTGATGTAATGATGTGAGTCATGAAAACCTAACGGTTTTTCGAACATCGAAGCAAATCGAAGATTTGTTGAGAAGTGAGAAACCAGCGAATCCGAAGGATTCGTGCAGTTCAAGACCCTTAACGGGCTACGAAATCTGAAAGATTTCATTTAAGTGCATAGATTCTTTTCACATCTTCTAATGTATTTATATCATTTATAGATTTATCCTCCCTAATCTGCACAACCCTCGGGAATCTCAGTGCATAGCCACATTCATACTTATCAGATTTTTGAATTTCTTCGTAAGTTACTTCCAAAACTATTTTTGGCTCAACAATAACTTCTTCTCCTAAATCTTCAATTTTTACCTCTTCTATCATCTTGGTTAATCTATCCAGCTCTTCTTCAGTTAAACCACTGCCAACATGACCAATAGAGTATAGGTTACCTTCTTCATCTTTTACTGAAATCTCAAAGGAGCCGTACCAGTCTTTTCTTTTTCCCATTCCCATCCTTGCCCTTGTAATTACAACGTCAAGATTTTCTAGCGTAGGCTTGAATTTATACATGGTCCTTACCCTGCTCCCTGGAGTGTATGGGGCATTTGGATTTTTGATCATAACCCCTTCGTGACCTATGCTCAAACTCCATTTAAAGAATTCCTCCGCCTTTTTTAAATCATCTGTTGTTAATCTATAAGATATATCGATTTTTTTATCTGATTTTATCTCACTTTCAATTTTTTCTCTGTCTTTTTCCCAGTCGTTTGTACCAACAATTTTTTCCAATATTTTCCTTCTTTCTTTTAATGGTAGGTCAATCAGTTCTCTATCGTGGTATAGTATATCAAAGAGATAGACCCTTAGATTTATCTCTTCAGTCATTCTTTTTATATCGTATTTTCTCCTAAATCTCCTTAGTATATCTTGAAATGGTCTTGGATGTCCTGTTTTTAAATCTATAGCCACACATTCTCCTTCTACAATAATATTGTCCATATTCATTTTTTTTACTTCATCTACAATTTCAGGAATTGAGTTAGTAATGTTTTCCAGTTTTCTGCTGTATATCTTAACAGTATCTCCTTTTTTATGGATTTGAACCCTAGCTCCATCGTATTTTGTTTCAAATTGCGGTTCTCCCATCTCAGTTATTGCATCCTCTATTGAAGAAATTAATTGAGCAAGCATAGGTTTAATGGGCCTAAATACCTTCAGCTTCAAATCTTTATCCTTGTCTATATCGACTCCTAACATTAATTTTTCTGCAATTAACCCTATATCGTTTGTAACTGCATATATCTTCTCCAATTTATCCTTAGGAACATTAAAATAGATCGAAAGAGAATTTAAAATCGTTGGAACATTTAAACCTATTCTCATATCCTCCAAAATAAGTCTAGCTAAGTACCTACGTTCAACTGGGGAAGCCTTTAACAATAAACTTGCAATATGCCTAACTTTCTTTTTTTGAGAATTTGTACCTTCGATTTCAGAGACTTTTTTTAGTGTTTCATATACTTCATTGAGTTTTAAAGGCTGTTGAAACAGTGAAACCTGCCTTATGTCCGAACTTAACTTCTCCACAGCATAACCTATGTCTCCAGTTTCTTTTATAGCTTTTAATAGCCTTTTTTCATCTATTCCCATAGATTTTATAGCTTCTATTAATAAGTTAGGGCCAATTCCTAACTCCTTATCCTCATGCTCTGCAAAAACTCTACCTATTGTGATATAACATATTTTTTTAAGGTCTTCAGGATTCCCTTCTTTTTTTACCCTATCTATCAATTCAATAAAATAATCTGTTTTTTCTAGCCTTTTGGGAGTTTTTTCTATTTTATCGAATATTTCGCAAATATGTGAAAAATTAATGGTGGTCTTAGAATCCATACTTGCATCTTTGACATCGTTATGGTACATATCCTTAAACATTTTTTCACTCGTTTTCTTATATTAATATGGTTAGCAAGGATGAACAGTAATAAAACTATCATATATACAGGGAATAGTCATTTGTCATTTTTACAGGTTAAACCGATAAAAAAATAAATTGGTAATAACAATCGTTAAAAATTTTAAAAAGGTACTGTAAAGAGTTAAAGGTATTTGTTGTCATGTCATTAATTAGTTACTATTATTTTGCTCGCTTGTCGATGTAATTATACTTTTTAGTGTTTCATTGAATTCTGTAATTGTGTTGTTGAGCTCCTCCAGACTTTTATTATCCAGAGAATCTAGGTTCATATTGATTACATCATCACTGAGAACATTATCTCCAACTTCCATCGTTTTATCTACCATATTCAAATATTTATCCACATTGAATATATTTAAACTACCCTCATTATCTTTGTAGTTCTTATAGGTGTTGACGTATCCGCTGTCCTCTAAAAACTTTAGCCCATAACCAAAAAGAATCAAAAGTATAATAAGAGTTAAAAGATTTTTGTAAAATTTTAAGAGCATCTTATCACGATTATAGTGTGCTTCCTAATCATATGATATTTATGTAACTCTTTATTTATATATGATGCGATAATCATTTATCACTTTGTAATCTCCGCCTAACGGCCTCTGCATGGTTGAAAAGACCCTCTGCTTCAGCTAAAGTAATTACTATGTCGCCTATATTCTCTAGTCCTTCTTTGGTGAGCTCCTGAACTGTAGGTTTTTTTATAAATGTTTCAACACTCAATCCTGAATACATTCTTGCACAGGCTGATGTAGGTAGTACGTGGTTTGTTCCACTTGCATAATCCCCTACTGGAACAGGTGAATAGTTTCCTAAGAATATACTTCCAGCATTATTTATTGATTTTAAAACTTCCCTAGGATCTTCTGTAATTATTTCTAAGTGCTCAGGTGCATATTCATTTGAAAATTCTATACATTCTTTTAGGTCTCCAACCACTATTGCAGAGTTTTCCATGGATTTTTCAATAATTTCAGTTCTTTGTACAGTTTTTAATGCTTCGTGTATTTTGTTTTTTATCTTTTCCGCCTTTTCCATGTTTGTGGCAGTTATTATACAGGAAGCATTTGGATCGTGTTCTGCCTGTGCAAGGAAATCCATTGCTACATACTCTTCATTTGCAGTATCGTCACAGATTATTAAAACCTCTGACGGTCCTGCAGGGAAGTCTATTGCAACATCTCCATAAACCAGTTTTTTTGCAGCAGTTACAAAGATGTTTCCAGGACCTACGATTATATCGACTTTTGGTATTGATTCGGTTCCATATGCCAGAGCCCCTATAGCCTGAGCTCCACCTACTTTATATATGTCATCTACATTTGCAATATCGGATGCTACCAAAGTTGCAGGATTTCCTTCGTTTCCAGCAGGTGGTGATGTAACAATTACCTTTTCAACTCCAGCAACCTTTGCAGGAATTACAGTCATTAAAACAGTTGATGGATAGAATGCTCTACCTCCTGGAACATAACAGCCAGCTTTTTCTATCGGCCTTATTATCTGACCTGCTTTGATGCCATTTTTATTTATTTCCCACTCCTTAAGGTTGTTTAACTGCATTTTGTGAAATTCTGCTATACTTTCTGCAGCTTTCTCTATTGCCTCTACGATTTTATAATCTATCTTTTCGTAGGCTCTTTCTATTTCATCCTTACCTACTTTAAAGTCTTCAATATCTACTTTATCAAATTTTTTTGTGTATTCTCTTAAGGCAGTGTCTCCTTTTTCCCTGACGTTGTCCAAAATTTCTTGAACAGTCGGTATTATATTTTCAAGGTTCATTTTGTTTCTGTTAATGATTTTGTCCTTTTCTTCGGGTGTTAGTTCATCTATTCTTTTAATTATCATAAAAAATACCTCCAATGTGTAGGGTGAAACTGTAAATATATATTGTCATAATATTTTTCATACATTCTAAAATATATCTAAATACTCTTTATAACAACGCTATTTTTTCACAGACTCGCTCTAAAGTACTACCATAACCTTTGATATCAAATACTTCTCTTATCTTTTTTTCTTTTTCTTCGTTCAGCTCTAAAACCGAATCGTCTATTTCTCCACCAACAACATCCAAGACCTTATTTAACGTCTCTTCGTTTTCACAAATTATACAAATATTTCCTTCTTTTCCTTCTTTTACTCCAATTGTTTTTATTGCATTTGTTATCTGTCTCTGTGCTGAAGCTCTTACCAATATTTCCATCCACATATTATTTGATATTGGTTTTTTTGTTTTTGCTTGATTTATACTATGAATTATGTGCTTTTTTGAAGCTACCAAGTCGGCATTCAGTATCTGAAATGGAAGATTTAAATTAAATACTTCCTTTGAAACTTTTGCAGGTCTAATGCCTTTTATAATCATATTATCGCCAACACTCAATATTAATTAATGTAGGATAAAAATGGATAAAATAGATAATACGTTCTTAATCTTAAATCTTAACCTGAGATATATTATATATCAGTTTATATATATGTAAATGGGATAAATATAATAATCTACCCGATTGTAAGAAAACATAAAAGCATAACAAACATAACGAAAAAAATGGGGAGAAATAATGAAAGTTATTCTCGTTGGTGCAGGACCTGGAGATGAAGAATTAATAACCTTAAAAGGACTTAACGCAATAAAAAACGCTGATGTTATTGTTTATGATGATTTAGTTGGAGAAAATCTCTTAAAATATAGTAAACCAGATGCTGAATTGATCTATGTGGGCAAAAGGAAGGGAAAACACTCGCATAAACAGGAGGAGATAAACCAAATACTTGTTGATAAGGCAAAAGAAAATAAAACTGTTGTTAGGTTAAAAGGTGGAGATTCGTTTGTTTTCGGAAGAGGTGGAGAAGAAGTCTTAGAGTTAAAAAAGAATAATATTCCATATGAGATTATACCTGGAATAACCTCTGCAATTGCAGTTCCTGAAGTTGCAAGTATCCCTGTAACCCATAGAAAGGTTGCTACATCCTTTACGGTGGTAACAGGACATGAAGCAGAAGATAAAGATAAAAAACAGGTTAAATTAAGCGAGCTAAATGCAGATACAATTGTTATATTGATGGGAATAACAAATTTGGAAAAACACGTTGAAGAACTACTAAAAAACAATAAAAGAAACGAAAATACTCCTGTGGCCATAATTATGGATGGTACAAAGGAAAATCAGAAAGTAGTAAAGGGGACTTTAGGGAATATTGTTGAAAAGGCTAAAGAAAACAACATAAGGCCGCCGGGAATTATAGTTGTTGGCGATGTGGTTAACGTGCTTGAATAATATGAAAATATATTATTATAAATCGGCATATACATGCCACAATATTTGAGGGGGTATCATGCTTTGGAATGAGGGGATTTTTGTATCTATTATTTGTTTTTTTGTGATGGTGATTGGAGGGATAATTTCTTACTTTGTTAACTCTTTAAAACACAAATACGAATATGAGATTTTTTCCAGCGGTTTCTTGCTAGGGGTGGCTTTATTTATATTGATACCAGGAGGGTATTCAGAAAATTTCGCAGTTTATGTGGTTATGGGGATGCTTTTAGTTTTAATAATTGAAAAAATACTTGCATTTTGCCCTTTAGGTAAAAATTATTGTATGGACTGTGGGGTGGAGGATGAGATTAAAATAAGACTGATTTATCTAATCTCATTTTTTATACACACCTTTATAGATGGGATTATTATAGCTATAACCTTCGCTGGAAGTCTTGGAATAACCCCTTATTTAGCAATAGTATTACACAAACTTCCTGCAGGTTTTGTTTTATTATCTCCGCTAAAACCTTACTACAAAAATAAAGCCATTATCCTGGGTGCCCTAGTTTCATTTGGAACTGTTCTAGGTACGATTGCTGGACTGCAGTTGATACCTCAGATACCTATAAAACCAACAATATCATTTTCTGGAGGCGTATTTATATCTACATCCCTTTTACTGACTTCTCATGCTACTAAACATAATCCAAATATATATTATGCTTTCCTTGGAGTTTTAATTGCTGGATTAATAAGTTTTTTTTAAATAAATATATTTAATAGATAAAACATTTGTAAAAAAGATATAACATACAATAATATATCAAACAAAGGAAGAAGAAAAAATATTTGTTAAATTTCGAAAGGATCTGAATCTTTATTTCTATTATTTGTTTTTTTATTTTTGTATTTCCATCTCCAGCCACCTTTTATCCAGTCTTCTCCAAGATTTTCCTTTTCCGCCCATTCTTTCAAAAATTCTTCCCACTTCTGCCATAATTGCGGATATCCTCTCTTTATGAGATCAATTTCTCCAATGTCCATTGCAGGACACATAAAACATCCAACCCTGTCAAAGCAACTTTCATAAAGTACATTGTAAGGAGCTTTATTTTTGAACAAGTATATCCAAACATGCATTGCAGACCAATTTAAAATTGGGGCTGAAAGCATCTGTTTTTTAATATGGGGGCTATTCCATATTCTCGGTTTTTTTGATCTGTTTATGGATTCGTATTTTCTCAACCCGACAAAAGTTAAGCATCCATTTTCATATTTTTCGTTTATAATTTTTTCAAGTGGTTTCATCTTGCAAACTTCACTACACCATCTGTAATCTCTTCCAGGGGGGCCGTATTCTCTGACTTTTTCCCAGAACTCTCTAGATTCTGCTTTATGAATTTTTATATTGTATGTCTTTTCAATGAGCTCTACATTTTCAAGTGTCTCTGGGAACTCTATACCCGTATCTGTGAATAAGACATCAAACTTCACAGGTTCTTCACAATCCCTAAATGCCTTTAAAGCCAGTAAAAGAACAATTAAACTATCTTTTCCTCCAGAGTAAGCGATCACACATGGTCTTTTAATTCTCTTTATAGTATTCCTCATAAAACCTACAGAGTTACTTTCAAACCTTTCAATTACATCGTTATTTGCCTTTACCATCTTTTCAATGGCGTCCTCTCCAACTTCATTTAGTATATTGGCTTTTTTTGGCATTTCTGCCTTTCTGACTTTTGCCACCATACCCTTTTCTGAGTCTAGAATTTCGTCATAGCTCATTCTAGCTCTACCGACACCTAAGACATCTAAATCTGTGTATTTATTGCTATCGTTATTGCTACTGCCATTATTGTTTTTTTCAACCAAAATTATAACATCGTCGTTTTTTTCTATATCTTCAGAGGCGTATTTTACACCAGGTCTTAAAACAGAAGCTCCCTTATTCAATATATAAGGAACTACCTCCTCACTTATTGAGATGATCTTTTTAGTCCCTCCAACATTTATTATTCTCCTAGCTCCTTCTATAGTAGGAATTATTTTCCAAGAATAGTCTTTTTCATCAAATCTTAAGATCCCAAATACTTGTCCATCCAATATTATCTCTCGCATATACTCTATACCAGGTGCCTTATTTAGAAGAACAACTTTATTTTTGAAAATGTCTTCATTAACTCCAAACTGTTTTTCCAGAGTTTCTCTTATTAAATTTAAATCCCTTTCAAATGCAGGTCTTGCATCACCTGGTGGGGTTATTTTTACATCAAAAGGTTCCTCGCCACATATGTTACATTTTTTGTCTATTATAGGTAAATTACAGTTTTTACACCATTTTAGGTGAATTTTTCCAAGCATGTTTTTCATCATTTGTATCACCGTTTTTTACTTAATTCAGTTTTTCATTAAAATATCATTTTAACACCTACTAAAAGCAAAATAATCCCCAATAGTTTCTTTAAAAATTCTGGTTCAAACTTATTTGATAGTTTAGCTCCAAATTGAGATAATAACATACTTGCAATAGCAATAGGTATCCCTACAAACAATGATACATACCCTACAAAGTATAAGTATTTAATATTGTCAAAACCATTTAATGGATTTGAACTTGTTAAATATCCTATCAAGCCGCTTAAGGATATTATAATCATCATAGCTAAAGAAGTTCCTATGCTCTTTTTCATAGGGATGCCCATAATCAATGTTAAAAAAGGCACGATTATTATTCCACCACCTATTCCAAAGATACTTGAAGATATTCCTGCTAAAATACCAAAGAGAAAAATTAATTTTGGGTCGGTCTTTTTAACTTCCATTGTAGATAATGGGTTTGTAGGATTAAGTATGCTAAAACCATGTTCTCTGTTATTCCTATCAATAAGCATCTTTATAGAAATAATTATCAGAAAAAGTCCAAAAATAATCTTATACGAATTTCCACTTAAATAATCCAAGACAATTTTTACTCCAATAAATGACCCAAAAATACCGGAAACCCCCAACATAAGCGAGTATTTCCAAATTACATTTTTATTTAAAGCATGTCTATAAGTTCCAGCTACTGAAGTTAAAAAGACCACAAACAAACTTGTAGCCACAGCTATCTTTACCGTATAATCCTCGGGAATACTTAAGAGTTCAAATAAGTAAATCAATAGTGGGGTGGTGATAAAACCTCCGCCCAATCCCAATAGACCTGAAGTAAAACCTACAAAAGAACCTAAAAAAACCAAAAAACTAAATATATAAACTATACTCATCATATCCCTTACAGTCTCTCATATTATATTCATTTATTACCGCAGATATCCTTTGAGCTCCATTTTCTAATTACCTCTTTTATTATATCGTAGGAACTGTGAAATGGGCATTCAACATATTCTTCAACTTTTACGACCTCTGGATTTAAGTTGTATTTTTTCAGTTGTTTTTTTAATTCTTCAACTTTATAGGTGGTTTGATCAGGACCCAATACAATTACATCAGGTTTAATTTTTAGTATTGGTTCTAATTTGTCATTTAAACTACCTAAAATTGCTTTATCAACTGGTTTTAGTGCCTCTACCATCATGACCCTCTGTTCTTCGGGAATTATTGGCTTTCTACCTTTTATTTTTTCTACAGTTTTATCTCGGGCTATTATTACAACTAATTCATCTGCTAAACTTTTTGCAAATTTTAATGTATTATAGTGACCAGGGTGTAATAAGTCAAAAGTTCCTGCAGTTACTGCTATCTTCTTTTTTCTGCAAGGTTTAAACGCCTCAGAATTTTCTATTTTCTCGTTAGTCTTTGAAATCATGTTATCACATTTTATATTATACAACGGAATATTGAAGTTATTTGTTCAATACTTTATCTTGGTGTTTAGTCGTTCCACAATTATTTGCATGTTGTATTAACTTCAGGAACAACTGTGTTTTCGTATTTTTTTACTTTAAAAACTGCATCCAGAGCTCCGACAATCAATGGTCCAAGTGCAAACCCTCCAAGACCTAGGGTTAATGGACCTATTAAAAAGGCTATCAATATTAAAACAGGATGTACATCACTTTCTTTTTTAACCACCATAGGCCTTATTACAAAATCTGGCATTGTAGATAGAAAGATTACCCCAAATATAAATAGTTCGATAGCTTTTACAACCTCTCCAGTAATGAGGTAATAAATAGAAAACGGCACATAAACCGCCCATCCACCAACTATAGGTAATAAAGCAAATATGCCCGTTATTACCGCCAAGATAAAGGCATTTGGTATCCCAATTAGGTAATAACCAATACCAGAAATCATCCCAATAACTATGGATGTAAATGCATTTCCAATAAATAAGTGTCTGTAAGAATCGTTTAAATTATTCAAAAATACGGCAGTTTTTTGATAGTATGCTTGAGGAATGTTGGGCATAATTACATTTTTGAGTCTGTAACCATCTTTTAAGAAATAATAAGTCATGAAGAATATCATAGTTATTTTTATGATTATTTGTGGTAGGATGGATATTTGATTTAACATACTATTTATTGTAGGTTTTAAAATCTCCCATGTCTGAGATAAGATTATATTTATATTGGCTGCAATCCTCTCTTGAAGACCAAAATAATCAAATAACTCAACAATGTCATTTAATATCTTGTTTACATCCAAATCCAGTAGAAACAAAAGTAAAGATTTTAGGACCATCAATCCCACAATTATGGTAGGTATTGTAAATACCAACAAACATGTTAATGCAGACAAGGATTTTCCTAAATATGGTTTAAGTCTGTCATATATGGGTTTTGCCATGTATGCAAATGCACATGAGAATGCCAATGCATCTATAAACGGCCAAATCATGTAAATTGAGGATAAAAACACAATTAAAACAAAAATTCTCATTATTACTCTAAATTCATTACTGTTCATAGTAACCCCATCCTATTGTAAACACAAACTATGATAAATTAGAAATTCAATATAATTAGTTGTAAGTATCTAATAGTTTTGGAGGAAGACTATATGAATATTTTGATAGACGCGTCAAATAGGAAATATGAAGTGGTTGATAAAGAGCTCCTTACATTAAATTGGGGGATATATTGGCATGAAAAGTATGAAACTTGGAAGTACGATGTGTACGATGATAAAAATGTATTTTGCTTTGGTAAAGGTGTGCTTCCAGTTATTGGGGGCCATAGGTTAATATTTTCATTTAGATCCCCTCTCTGGAATGGGTTTCACTTCTCAGCAATGGGGGGTGCAGGATATACATTTAAAAATACAGGATTACAAAATGTGGCGATAATAGGTAGATGTGAAAAACCAAGCCTTCTAGTATTGGACGGGGAAGGAGATACTCTAAAAATAGATTTTTTAGAGGTAAAAGAGAATTTTGATAGCGTATATACATTAAGTGATTATGTATTGGAGTTATTCAAAGAAAAAGACTTTAGAGCATTTGTTGTAGGCCCTGCATCCATTAGGACAAATATGGGCGCAATATTTTCCCCAGTAGTTAGAAATGGAAGTTTTGCAGAAGGTTCAGAAGATTGGGCAGCTCGAGGTGGTGGAGGTTCTGTTCTTTACAGGGCACATAATATATTGGGGGTTGTATTTTACGGAAAGAAAGAAAAAGGGGAAGATAAAGAAAAAGGAAAAGATTTAAAACATATAGTTGAAGAGCACTACAAAAAACCATATACCAAGGTAATACTCGAAAATACTAAAAAATACCGATACAACGATGAGACAAAAACAGGTGGAACCTTTGGGAACAACTACCTTGTAACAATGGATTTAACACCGATATTTAACTGGAGGATGCCCTACATAAATAGGGAAATTAGATTGAAACTTCATAAAAAAATATTAAAATATTTCGTCAATAGATTTAACGAAGAAGCCATAGAAACAAAAAATTGGACCAACTGTGGAGAACCATGTCCAGTATTGTGTAAAAAGTACAGAAAAGGGCTGCATGTTGATTACGAACCTTATGAAGCAAACGGGCCTTCTATAGGGGTATTTGATATTTATGCTGCAGATAAAGTTGTACATACTGTAGATTCACTTGGATTCGATGCTATAGAATTTGGAAACCTTTGTTCTTGGGTATTTGAACTTCTCGATGTCGGAATGCTAAAACCTGAAGAAGTGGGAATAGAAAAGCCAATTTTCAATGTTATGGATTTTGAGGATGATGAAGATATTTTAAAGAACTCAAATCACAATGCAGAACAGGCTGTAAAGTTAGCCAATATTATAGCTTTCCATGAAAATGAAATTGGAACCATATTATCGCAGGGAATAAGAAGAGCTTCCAAAATATTTAACGAAAAATTCAAAGATAGAATAACAAATAAAAATTTCAGCGACTATGGGGTTTATGTACCATTTGGCGATAACGGACATATATCTCCAACAATGTACTGGTCTATTGGAAACTACATGCCTTACTTGATACAGGGGAAATATTTAACCTACTATCAATGCGGTGTATTCTTGGAACCTGAAGAACTGGCGGAGCTCAGTGTTAAAAGTGCCATTGAAGAAATAACATTGGAAAACCTCGGGGTTTGTAGATTCCATAGAAAATGGCTCTATCCAGTGGCTGAAGCACTATTCAAAGAAGTTAGTGATATAGATTTAAAGGCTGCAACAGATCAGCTCTTTAAAGAAATCTGCAAATACGATAAGAATTTGGGATATCCTACAATGGAAAGTGAAAGAGTTAAAGAATTGATAATGGACGGAGCCTATGAGTTTGATAATGAAAAATGGGCTGAAGAGTTTGAAAAAGGAAACTTTGATGGATACATTAAAAGGGTGTTGGACAGATATAGTGAGCTCCTTGGGATTGACTGGAGAATTGATAAAACTTATAAAAAATAACTGAATTTTTTAATTTTTTAAATTAATATAAAAGAAAGAAAAAAAGTAAAATATAGGAATTTAATTTTATTTTATTTATTATTTATTTTTACTAGCTTTTAATTTGTGGTACAAAGGTGTCCATTTTAATCTTCTTGCAACTCTTTTAAGTTTGAAGTTCTTTTCACATTTTGATGAACAGAAGTACATTACTGAACCGTCCCTTTTTATGTATTTTTTACCGGTACCTGGTTCAATTTTTCCGTCACAAAAGCTACATGTTTTCCATTCCATAATATAACCTCCCTATGCGGGATTCTTCTTTTACTTGAAACTTTTATGCAACAAAGTTGCACGAACCGGTTTCAATTATCTTCTTTTACCTAATGGTTTAGCTTCTCTTTCTGTTTCTCTTAACATTACAATGTCCCCAACTTTGATAGGACCTTTTATGTTTCTTGTTAAAATTCTTCCTGTATCTCTTCCACCTAAGATCTTACATCTTACCTGGAAAATTTCTCCTGTCACACCAGTTCTTCCAATTACTTGGAGAACTTCTGCAGCGACAGCTTCCTTGTAGATCATGTCATCAGACATTTAATCACCTGTAACGCTCCATGATAATAAAATAAATATTTAGTAATTAATAAATTAAGCTTTTAAACCGTTTAATTTTTCAACTAATTCTTTTAATTCTTCTGCGTCGCCTTCAGCTACAACTGCAACTGCTGAAGTAGGTACTTCTAAACCAGCAGCTTTTCCTAAATCTTGTTTTGTTGAAATGTATGAGTAAGGTATTCCTTTTTCTTCGCAGATTACAGGTATGTGTGCTACGATTTCTTCTGGTTGTACGTCTTTAGCGATTACAACTAATTTTGCAATGTTTTTTTCAACCGCTTTTGTTACTTCGTTAGCACCTTTTTTAACTTTTTCTGCTTTTGAAATTACTTCAGCTGTTTTTTCTTCTATTTCTTGTGGTACATCAAATTTTACATAGATAGCCATAGTATGACCTCCTTCATCATCTAAAAAAATGTTTTTATCCGGATTTATGCCCACTCATATCATCATGGTTTCGAAGCCATTCTAAAACTGAAATAGAATTTAGAATGACTTCATTAAAAGAGTGGTACATTCGATATATTGGAAAGGAGTATATATTAGTTTTGGTTGTAAGGTACTTTAACAATGATGATTGATATAAATATATACATAAATTAAAAAATATTAAAGTTCAACTTCTATTCCCAATATATCTTTTTTTCCCTTTAAAACATCTTCAGCAATCATCGCACTGCAACGACGCATCGTTGCATCGTGCACTAATACTTCCTCGCTACACTCGGAAGTATAAATTAATTAAAGTTCTACGCCTATTCCCAATATATCCTTTTTTCCATTTAATACATCTTCAGCAATCATCGCACTTCCAATAGCTGCACTTTCCCCCTCTAAAACAAAAATATTCCCGTCTATATGCTCTTTTATCATTTCAGACACATTTGGATTCTTCCAGGTACCTATGGACCCAGCTAAAACAATATTTTTACCTTCGTTTAAAAACATCAGTGAATTTATTTCCATAGAAACACTTAAAACAAGCGAATCTACGGCCAACTTACATTTATTATCTTTTTCGTAGTTGTTCATTATTTTAGCTTTTGTATCCTCCACGCCACTGTACATGTTTGTAATTTTAACTACCCCAGCTTTTGAAAAGGCTTCATTTGCAGTTATTTCTCCAGAATCTATTTTTCTAATTAGTTCTAAATCCAAAGGTCCATGAAGAATACCTACTGCACCTATGCAGGCATCGAACCCGCCAAATATTTTTTCGTTTTTAATAAGCAGAGTAACAGTATTTGAAGAAATATCGGACAGTATAAAATTTTTTAAATTAAATGTCTTATGGGCATTGTATGCTATGGATATTTTTTCAGGGGAAGCGATATGGGAATACAGAGCTCTGAATCTTTCATCCAAACATTCGCTATTCTTATGTAATCCAGGAATTACAATTGAGGGAATTTTTGAAGCTTTTATCTCTTCGTAAACTTTGGTTCCACCCCCTATTTTCTCACCAGTTCCTTCAATATTTATTACTCCCCTGTTTTCTACTTTTTCTATTGGTAAGATTTTATTTATTCCATCACCCATTGAATAACAAACGCCAATTAAATCGATATCCTTTAAATCCACATGGTTACTTAACTCCGACAAAAAGGATTTGTTTTTTAGCTCAGTTCTCCTCATTTTGAAGATCGTGTTGTTGTTTTCTTCTCTTATACATGCCGTTATCCCTGAAGTACCGTGATCAATTCCTACGGTTATCATAAGTTCATCTCCAATTCTTAATATATTAGTTGTATAATTGTTCTGCAAAAATAACACTTAACAAACTTCAAATTTAAATTTAACTAAAACAGTCATAACATAACGGTCATATATAATCATCTATAATTTGCTGGATGATATAGCAGTCAAGGTTAACTGATTAGGTAAAAAATGGAAACTTTATATATAAAACAATACTACTCTATTAAGAACTTTTCATGTGGATGATATCAACAGTATATTATTTATTGAGGATGAGTATTGTTTAATTATTTCTTTATTTTACCATTACTGATGGTTGATAAAGTTCCATAGGATTTGCACAATTCCTGTGACCATGGTTGCAGTGGATATGCTGACCTTCACTACGTTCAGGTGATTGTATATGGATGTTTGGATAGATCTCACAAATTCCCCCCATGTTCATTATTTTTCACAGCTTATAGAGAGATTTGAAAAGGAAGGGATTGAATATTTAATAACAGCTAGAAAATTTCAAAATTTAGAGGAATTAATAAAGCTTTATGGTTATGAATATACTTCAATCGGGATTCATGGGGGAAGCTTAAAGGAAAAACTTATAAATTCTGCAAAACGGGTGATAAATCTCACAAAGATTTTAGAAAGGGAAAAACCAAAGGTGGCTATTGCAAAACATTCTGTAGAGCTCCCGAGAGTTGCATTTGGATTGGGAATTCCAAGTATTTTTATTGTAGATAATGAACATGCAGATGCCCAAAATAGGTTGACACTGCCCCTCTCAACTGAAATTATATCGCCATTGGGAACGAAAAAAAACCTCCTAAGAAAGCAAGGAGGGAGAAAATTTCTTACATTTGACGGCACCTGTGAAGTGGCAAATGTAAATTCAAGATTGGGTTCAGTATTTCCAATAGATAATGAAATAATAGATAAGCTGGGATTGGACAAAAACTTACCAACTATAGTTATGAGGGCCAGACCAAATTCCTCATATTGCAATGGAAAAAAGGACATACTGCCCAAAATTATCGAAATATTGAATAAAAAAATAGACTGTAATATTGTAGCTTTTCCAAGAAGTGAAAAAGAAAAAGAAAAGTATGTTTCTTTAAATGTCACTGTTCCAAACACGATTGATGCAATTTCACTATTATACCATGCCGACGCTATGATAGGTGCTGGAGGTACTATGAATAGAGAAGCTGCTGTTTTAGGGGTTCCAACAATTTCATGTTATCCTGAAAACTTACTTGGTGTGGATAGATATCTAATAAAAAAAGGCAGGATGATTCATACAAGATCAGCTACTAAAATAGTTAATTATGTTCTTGAAAACATTGGAAAGAGAAATAACGGCATAGTATTGGAAGATCCTACAGAACTAATGTTCCAGAAGGTCTGCGAATATTTAAAACAGTAAAAAATGTTTAAATCATATAATTAGTGATTAGTAAAATATATAGCTATAACTATATTTTTTCCACCTTTTTGCAGTACTCCTTTATCGTGTTAACTGAGTGCATGAACATTTCAAGTTCCTTATTACTTATTTTTATTGGAACTACTTCCTCAATACCTTTTCTACCTACCTTTACAGGTACTCCAATACATATTCCATTTATGCCGTCTATCTCACCATCAACATAGGCGGATAATGTTAAAAGTCTCTTCTCATCATTTGCTATACATTTAACTATGTTAACAATGGCAGAAGCTGGGCCGTATTCAGAACCGTTTTTCAAATCAATGATTTTTTTACCGCAGTTTTTAACGGCATCTATGACTTTTTCGTATGGGAAGTTTTCAAAGTTTGGGAGCCTACATATTGGAATTCCCCCAATTGCGGTGGCACTCAATAGTGGGACCATAGTGTCTCCATGTTCGCCTATAATCCTAGTTCTTACATCACCAATATGGACTCCAAAAAACTTGGCAATTGCTACCTTGAATCTCATAGAGTCTAAGTGAGTTCCTAAGCCAAAAACCTGATTTTTTTCATAACCACTTTCAATTAAAGCTTTGTAAGTCATTACATCTACAGGGTTTGTAATAACAAATAGTTTTGTATCGCAGACTTTTGAAATGCTTCTAGAATAGTTTTTAACTATCTCAGCATTTTTTTTAGCTAAATCTAATCTCGACATGTTTCCGTTTCTTGGAATACCTGAGGTTAAAATAGTAATCTCGCTTCCTTCCACAACTGACATGTCGCTATCGTCGTGAACCTCAATATCGGCGTCTGTACCAGACGCCGCAAGGGCATCGTAAATATCCATTTTAATTCCTTCAAGTTTGCTCAACGATTTACTTCTTGATATCATGTTAATATGGTTTATATAGGGTTCTTTTGCGAGTAAGTATGATAAAACAGACCCGATCTTTCCAGACGCCCCTATTATCGATACCTTCATAATCTCACCTAATATAACTAAATCTCACGTAAAAAGCTATTTCATATATTGTGGTTTGTGTTTATATATCTAACTTTGTTTATGTATGGCAAATATTAAACTAGATGATAAATTATATATATGATAATACTTAATTATAATTTATTATTACTTACGTATGCATATTATGGTGATAGTATGAATAACTTATTTAAAGATATGGATGAAACAGATAGGATTGCTATAAAGTTACTTGTTAAGGCACCGTTGATGTCAAAAGAAGAAATGAATAGTACAATAAGTTATTTAAAGAAAATAGCTAGGGAGAAGGATCGAAATAAAAAAGTAAATGAAGTTTTAGATTATTGGGCCAATAAGGCCTATTTAATTTCTATGAAATCATAAATAACTAAAAATTTTTATTTTTTTTTAATTATTCATATTATATTTATTAAAGTTATTATTAATCCATTTTTCTATATATTCCAAAATATCATATTTTTAGGGAGTTTGGGGTTTTTAACGTACATATTATGGGAAAATATATATAGTTATAGATATTAAATTAATATCGGAAGGTAAATTCCGCCTATTATTAACTATATGGGTGATAAAAAATGTGGAAGAAGGTTCTATCCATAGGACTTATAACTACTTTAAAAAAGAGGGACTACCTTATCAGGTAGAACTTTATGTTGAAGATACTAGAACTGATCCAAAGATAGCACTGGAAAAAATTCAAACTTTGAAAAGTAAGGGCGTAAATGTCATAATCGGACCAACTTCTAGTGGTGAAGTTAAAAACATAAGAAGTTTTACAGAATCTAATAAAATAATAGCTATTTCACCATCATCAACTGCTGCTCCACCTTTGATAGGTGTCACAAGCCCTAATCAAAAAAAGTATTTGTTTAGATTTGTTGCGAGTGATGATCTTCAAGGGCAAGCAATAGCTGGTGAAGTATCAAGTCTCAACTTAAAACATGTTGTTATAATATATAGGGGAGATGCATGGGGTAAAGGTCTTTCAAATGAGATAAAGAAAAATCTTCCAGATGCAGGCGTTACCCTTGAAGAATCAATTGAATATCCAAGTAACCCATCACCATCAGACTGGTCACCATACCTAAGTAAAGTTGAAAGTGAAGTTAAAACATTAAGTGATCAATATGGTAAAGAGAATGTTGGGGTAATTGCAGTAGGATTCAAAGAATTAGCTACAATGTTCTCACAAATACCTGATGACTCATTCCTTTGGGAAGTTAAATGGGTTGGTTCAGATGGAACCGTTAAAAGTGATAAATTAGAAGAATTAAAAGACAGATTATCAAGAGTTGGATTCTGGAGTACCATATTTGAATCATTTGGTCCAGATGCAGAAAAAGTTAAGGAAAAATATGCTCAAAAATTCGGGGGTTCCCCAGATGCGTATGGGTTAATATCCTATGATGCATTGTGGGTTGCCAGTTTAGCCCAAGCCGAAGTTATCCAAGAAAATGGAAAATACGATCCAGATTTAATGGTCGTAAAAATGAAAGAAGTCATTGATAAATACAACAAAGGGGAGTATGGCCAAAAACCAGTAACTGGCGATATAACACTTAATAAATTCAATGACAGGGCAAGCGGTGACTATGCAATATATAAAGTTACTAAAAATGGATGGGAAAAGGTAGGAGTCTGGAAATTTGATACCAAGACTGTTGAATGGATTGAAAATCCATAATTATCCCATATTTTTTAATTTTATTTGATATGATTTTAATTTCTATTTTGAAGGTGTATTATGACTTTACTCGAGACAAGGAACCTCTCCAAGTATTTTGACGGTTTAAAAGCTCTTGATAACACAAATATAACGGTGGATGAGGGAGCTCTTACACTTATAATAGGACCAAATGGGAGTGGTAAATCTACGTTTATTAATGTTGTTTCTGGTTTTTTAAAAGCTGATGAAGGTAATGTATTGTTTGAAGGTAGGGATATAACAAATAAAGAACCAAATGAAATATACGACTATGGGGTGATTAGGACCTTTCAAAATCCCAATCCCTTAAAATCCATGACAATTTTGGAGAATCTTCTAATAGCTGAGAGACATCGTGGCGAGGACATCGTGAATAGTTTAATTTACAAAAAATGGTTAGATCAAGAGGAAGAATTGGTTGAACGGGCATTTAACACTTTGGAATTCCTTAAACTTGATCATCTATGGGATAAACCTGCTGGATCACTTAGTGGGGGGCAGATGAAGCTATTAGAGATTGGGAGGGCGTTAATGACAAATCCAAAATTAATAATAATGGATGAACCTATTGCAGGGGTTGCTCCTGGTTTAGCTCATGAGATATTTAGTCATTTAATCGACCTTAAAAAGAGAGGAATTTCGCTTTTAATAGTTGAACACAGGTTGGATATTGTTTTGCAGTATATAGATCATCTTTATGTTATGTTCAATGGGCGTGTAATAGCCGAAGGTAAGGGCAAAGAAGAAATTGAAAATGTATTAACAGATCCTGAGGTTGTGGAGGTGTATCTCGGTGATTAGGACAGAGAAACTCAGCGCAGGTTATGACAAATTACAGATACTTTTCGACGTCGATGTTAAAGCTGAGAAGGGGAAAATCACCACTATAGTGGGACCAAATGGAAGTGGTAAGTCCACATTTCTTAAAACAGTTTTTGGATTAACGACAATATATTCTGGAAAGATATATTTGGAAGATAATGAGATAACGAACGTCCCTCCACACGGGAAAACAAAATTTGGTATGGCATATCTTCCCCAGACCAACAATGTATTTACAAACTTGACTATTAAGGAGAATCTTGAGATAGCAGGCTATATCCTGAACAAGGATAAGACAAAGGAAGGAATAGAGTTTGCATTAAGCGTATTTCCCGAACTTAAAGATTTACTCAATAGAAAAGCCGGTACTCTTAGTGGGGGGCAGAGACAGTTTTTAGCCATGGCCACAGCTTTGGTAAGAGAAACCAAAGTTCTGATGCTAGATGAACCAACTGCTCAGCTCTCTCCAAAACTCGCTGATGTAATATTTAACAAAATACTCGAGCTCAGGGACGAGCATAATATGGCGATATTATTGGTTGAACAAAATGCAAAAAAAGCCCTTGAAATAAGCGACAAGGGATATATGTTTGTAAGTGGAAGTGTGGCTTACGAAGGTCCTGCAAAGGAGCTACTTGAGCATGAAAAATTCCAGAGTTATTTCTTAGGGCTTGTTAATGAAGAGAAAGGTGATTAAATATGGGAGTTCTTGAAGGTGCCTTGGTGTGGTCAAATCTTATTGTGTTACTTAGTCTTGGGCTGACATTGACATACATAACAACGGCAGTTCCAAATTTTGCACAGGCTTCATTTGCCATTGTAGGTTCTTATGTTGCATTGGCATTGCTGAGATCTTTGGGTTTGCATCCCTACCTTTCTGTCCCGTTAACATTCATAATTGGAGGAATAGTCGGGATATTAACATACGTTGTTGTTTTAAAACCTCTTGTTAAGAAGAAGGCATCAATGAAATGTTAATGATAGCCACTCTTGCCTGGGATTTAATACTCTTTGGTTTTGTGGGGGCATTTTCAGAAACATTAGGTAGTATAACAAAAAGGACAGAGACTTTATTCGTATTTACAAACATTGATTTTGAAATCGGAGGGCTCTCTGGAAGATTTATAGTATCCACTCTTGCAGTAATTTTGACTCTTGTTGGATTGTATATTCTACTCTATAAAACCAAATTTGGTATTGCATTAAGGGCGTCAATGGAAAATCCTGCCTTAGCAGAGACAATGGGTATAAACGTTGAAAATACGAGATTGTTCTCATGGTTTCTTTCAGGAGCTCTGGCTGGAATGGCTGGTTCTTTATTGCCGTTCCTTCAGGAAATAGTACCTCAAACCGGTAGTTTGGTTATAGTGTCAGTATTTGCTGCAAGTATTGTAGGGGGATTACAAAACATTGTTGGAGCTCTTGTTGGAGGTTATGTTGTAGGACTTTCAGAGTCTTTAGTAACATACCAGCTCTCAAACATATTTGGTCCAGGAGTCTTAGTATATAATAAGGTAGTATCCCTCTTGATGATGATAATTGTTATATTATTAATGCCTGAGGGGATTACGGGAACTAAATTGTGGAGGAGGTTAGAAAGATGGTTGAACTTATAATTTTAATGCTATTCCTCTTTGGGGTATATCTCATAGTTTCACTTAGTCTTAACTTGGAGTTTGGATATGCAGGAATACCGAACTTTGGAAGGGCGTTAGCTGTTTTAGTAGGGGCTATAACTGTCGGAGGAATACTGAACAGACTTTTAATATGGTATTATGGCATTCCTGGAGACCTTGTATCTGCAAGTGGTGAAGCATGCTATAAAATAACTGAAGTGATTGCAAACGATCCTATTGTAGGTCTTGGAATACTGGTGCTTTCCATAGTCATAGCCATGGTCCTGAGCTCGATAGTGGGGGCCATATTCATACTTCCAAGTTCAAAACTCAAAGGCGATTACCTTGGTGTTACACTCTTAGCAATTAGCGAAGTTGCCTTCTTCTTTACCTACTACAACACCAGCATTATGGGAGGCTACTATGGAGTTTCTGCTCCAGACATACTTGCATTTGCAGCAGGTGGAGATAGAACACTTTACTTTACCATTTTAACATTAGTTATCGCATTTTTGGTATATTTGCTTAGTGAAAGGCTGTTAAATACACCATACGGAAGGCTTCTAAGGGCCCATAGAGAAAATGAAGATATTGTGAAAGCTTTTGGTAGAGACATAATGAAAATTAGAATTAAATCTGTTGCAGTAGGTTCTGCTATTGCAGCTATTGCAGGTGTTTTGTATGCATTCTACTCCTCAAACGTTATTGGCAATGCATTTACAAGAGTAGAATGGACATTTTTCCCTTTCCTAATTGTGCTCCTTGGAGGCAGAGGTAACAACAAAGGGATAATATTGGGAACCATCATATTCGTAATGGTCAGGGTATTGCTTGAAACTTATAAATTTGAACTTAGGCATATTCTAAACCTACCATTCGAGGCCGTATGGCTGGAGTATGTGTTCTTTGGAGTATTGGCTTTGCTTGTGCTGTTCTATAAGTCCGAGGGACTTCTTAAAGAGAAGCCGATAATGACTGAACCGATAAAAAATCTAAGAAAGTAAAAAAATAAAGAGATAAATAAAGAAAATAAATAAAGAGAATAAAAAATGAAGATAGAATAAAAATAAACTTCAGGAGAATGCGGACAAGGTTATAAATCAACGATATATCTTATAATCCATTCTTCATTCTCCTGTTTAATCTCCATTTTATGATATGTTATGGCCTTAACTTCTTCTTTAGGTTCGTGTTTTTCTTTGTTTAACTCTTCCCCGTATGCAGTACATTTTAGTATATATTTCTTAGGTTCTTCGTTTGATGTACTATTTTCTTTTATGGAAACTTCAAAATCAGAGAAAATTAAAAACTCACTATCGTGTATTATCAGTAATTCAGTTAAGAAATCGTATAAAAGTCCAAGTAAATCCTCTGAAGTTACTTCAAATTCCCTTTCTTCTTTTTTATCTATGGTATTTATATCCACCATTAAATTAAATAGTCCCTTGGCAGCATTTTTAAAAGCTTCTTCTAAAGACTTCCCTTTTGCAATTATCCCTATATCTGCCATAGTTTCAAAGTATTCAAACATTCTTTCACCACTAATTTAATAATATTATCCATCCAGTCCTATTAAAAATCCATTACAAATTCCTCTGGAGTATTCTTCAATCTTAAATTTTACATCTAAAAATTTTTCAACTACATAGATGTTGGTTAAAGTATGATGTGTTATTTCAGATACTCCGACTGTGGATTTTGAATAATATAGAAATGGAATTATCTGGTCCCCCATATATTTGTCAAGAGCCATGCCTGTTTTTAGTTCATTGATTAAGTTTTCAGCCGCCATTTTTCCAACAGTTTCCGATCTTAATCCCCTTTCTCCCAATACATCTGTACCTAAGGTATCACACCACAGAGATATTCCAACTCCTGTGGAGCTCCCATTTGTATTTTCTATCTTAATGTTTGGTATGTAGTTGTTTTTCATTAAAACATCTATTGCAGATTTTCTTATTCTTCGTGGAATATCCTCACTTAGATTTTGATTGAAAACTATTCCTTCAACTTTTTTAACATTAGTTCCTCTATGTTCCACTAAATTAATAGGCTTTAAATCTGAAGGTTTTAAGGTTAGTTTAACTTTCCCGCCACCTTCTGGATAAAAACCTCTTAATTATTTCAATATCTCCGCGATAACCCATAAATCCTAAAACCTTTAAAGTAACGTTCTTAATGTAATCAATTGGTGGTGAATATTTTACATTAGTTCCTCCAATTATTGTTATTTCAACGGTTTTATCGATAAACATTGCCATAGGTAAGAGTGTTTGAATTACAAGGGAAACACTACCTGCAGTTCCAACATTTATTTCAAAATTTTTTGGTACTATCTTATTTGGGTAGAATGTGATTTCTTCGGAGCCTACCTCCAAACCATCAACTTTTCCATTGCATAGTTTTTTAATGGCTTTAACACAGGTTACATGCTGGTGTGCAAGACCTTTATTTCTTCTTTTTTTTCTTATGTTGGTGATTTTTACAGGTTTTTGAGTTATTGCAGAAAGAGATATTGAAGTCCTTATGATTTGGCCACCGCCTTCAAGGTAACTCCCATCTATTTCTATAATTTCTGTCATACTTTCACGTTATTATCATCCGTATTTTCTATTTTTCTCAATTTTGCAATGAAAAATGGTTCATTTGGGGGAACTACTCTTAAGGTACCTTCTATCTGACCTTCAACTACATTTATGCCTTTAAACATATCGCTTTTAATTTCAACCAATTCAATATCATCTCTGGTTTTTAGTAAATACTCAATTACTTTTTCGTTTTCCTCAACTTCTGAAGAGCAGGTACTATATACCAATATACCGTTTTCCTTTAGTAAATCTACTGCTGCTGTTATGAGCTCCTTCTGCCGGTTTGAGCAAAATCTAATATCGCTTCTAGTGGCAACCCTATGTTTGTCTTTTATAATGTTTCCAGTACAGGGTGCATCTAAAAGTATTTTATCAAATTCTAAACCATAGTCATTGAGTCCTAAAGCGTTCATATTTAAGAGTATGGTGTTTGTAATACCTAATCTATTTATATTTGACCTTAAACTCTTTATTCGGTGTTTGTTTATCTCAACTGCAACAACTACTCCTTTGTCCCCCATTATTTGAGATAGGTGGGTAGTTTTACCACCTGGTGCCGCACACATGTCTAAAACTAGGTCGTTTTTTGAAGGATTTAGAACTACAGGAGGTATCATGGAAGATATACTCTGAAGAAAGTAATATCCAAAGAGATACTCTGGGGTAGCCCCTACTGAGAATGGAGATTTTAAAACGTTAAATGCGTAATCTAAAAAAGTCTCCTCTAACTGTACTCCTTTATTCTCAAGCCTTTTTTTCAAATCTTCAGGAGGTATTTTCAGGGTGTTTACTCTTATAAATTGTAAATCTGTCAAGTTAACCACCAAAATCTAAAATTTTACCATATTATTTATCTTATTTATCTTCTTATTGTACTACTATTCATATCATTTATTCTTCATTTTATTTTGAATATCAAACCAAATCAAAGTAGCAATAACTGATATTACTGGAACATCAATATAACTGACCAAATCATGAAATAATATTGGATTTCCATACTTGTTGGATAATATTCCAATTAAAGCTATCCTAATTACATTCCCAAAATATATAAAAATTACACCAAACAAAGTTCCAATAAAATATTCCTTTACATTTTTTCCAGTAATAAATACAACTGCCAGGTATATCGATATTGAAGTTATCCCAGTACAGCCTTCAATGACTTCTATAGAAAGGTTGGGAAGGTATATAATATTATCCTTTAAACTGCACTCTTCAAAAATTTTTATAACAATATAACTATTAAATGCAATATATCTTTTTAGTATCCCTTCCAAAGGTTTTAAAATTAGATATATTATGGGAGATAGTATTAAAAACTTTAGAATTATGCCAAATCCTTTTTTTAATTCTTTTTTGTTCATGGTATAACCAATTATGGATAATAACTAACAGTTTACCAAGAATGTAAGTATCCTTTAAATTCAAATTCCCTATCATCGATATAATGTCCATCTTCAATTACTTTACCAATTTTTACCACGTTTAGATTTTTAATTCCTTTAACTTTAGAATATTCTTCAGTGGTAAAGAGTAATTCAAATTCTTCTCCACTGTTCAATGCAGTTTCTATTGGATCCAAATTAAATCTCTCACAGAATTCAACAACATCATTTGGAACAGCATCCATGAGCTCCTTTGAGCTCAATTCAAAACAGCCAATATATGAAAGATCTTTTGAAAGTCCATCTGAAATATCGCAGCAGGAATTAATAAGTTTGTTTATAATAATTCCTTCTTTAACCCTTGCCCTTGGCTCACACAATTTTTTCATGATTTCAGGGTATTCCTCCAAAAGATTTTCAAAACGACTTTTACTTATTATTTCTTTATCCTTCATTTCAAGAATCTTTAAGGCACAATAAACCCTTCCAACGTCATTTGTTAAGCAGATACTGTCCCCAACTTTTCCCCCTCTATAAATAGGATTGTCGGTTATTCCAAATGCAGTTCCACAGAGTGTTAATTCCTTTGATTTGTTTGTATCTCCGCCAACAATGGGACATTCATATTCTTTTGCAATAAAATCCATTCCTTTAGTTAATTCCTCTACAAAACTACTTTTTGGATTATTAAAGCCCATTGAAATTACAATTCCCAAAGGTTTTGCACACATGGCCGCAATATCTGAAACATTTGCAGTAATTACCCTCATACCGATTTGAAATGGCGTTAATATGTCTGGAAAATGGGTGGATTTAAACATCATATCTGTAGTTATAGTTAAATATTGATCCCCCAGTTTAAAAACTGCGCAGTCGTCTCCAATAGTTTTTATAGCATTTCCTTTGTATATTATGTTTTTGGAGATGGTTTTTATTATATCCAGTTCGTTCATAGATTCACCTTTTAGAAAAATATGCATCTGAGTATAGATAAGGCATCTAGCGGATGCAACTAGTCCGTTGTTTTGAGATGGTTTTTATTATATCCAGTTCGTTCAGATTCATCGCCAAGTTGAAACCAATATTATATATACTACTTTTAAATAATTAAGTTATGGTGGATGATGATCGGAGTAGCTTCTGACTGATGATGAAAGATGGGCGAGCTGACACCACTTTTCTTTTTTTAAGAATTAGTTTTAAAAAATGGACAGATCGAATATAACTTATGATAATCATTTTTCTATTTTATCATGGATTTATCGACAGGAAGCCACGACTTCCCGGAACATAGTTCTACTGGCCGAAAACCTAAGATCGAACAGTTATTATTTTATTTGAGATGCTGAATTTACATCAGTGTTCTTTAATAGGAAACTTTGAAAAATTCGTTAGTTTTGAACGCAATCGTGGGGCAGTACTCAACCATGTAATTTTATAACCCTAGTAAATATTAAATACTATAACAAGGGATATATAACGTTTATAACAAGATAGAGGGGTGGACCATGAAAGTTAGTATTAGAAACCAATTGAAAGGCGTTGTAAGTAATATAGATGTTGGACAGGTTATGGCAAAAATAACTGTTCAAGTGGGGGATCAAAAAATAGTCTCTGTTATCACAAAGGAAGCTGCTGAAGATTTAGGGTTAAAAGTTGGAGACGAAGTTACAACGCTTATAAAATCAACATCTGTTGGATTAGCCAAATAAATAACTCTTTTTCAATCTTTTGTATTTATTTAACCAATATTACACTATTTTAGTTAATACTTTTTTATATTATTATTTTAAAAATATAAACTCAGTCCTGAAAATATAGTGGTGTGCAATTTTAACTAAACTTATTAGAATATTTAAAATTAAATTAGGCAAAATTACTTTATTTTTAATTTAAAGAAAGGTTATACTTATGATAAATTTATCGGTAATTGTTAGTTTAATAGGGTCATGCACACCACTATAATATACGTTTAAAATTAGTATTTTCTCAGGGAGGTAGTATGGTCATTAAAAACGTTGCCTTAGTTTATCCAAACAAATTCAAAGGAGGAATATCCTGCCTAGCTATGCATGTTTTACACAATCAGTTGAATAAATACCGAGATATAAACTGCAATATGTATTTTATTGAGAATTATGAGAAAATAAAAAATAGTGACGCCATTATCATAACTCTACAATATGAAAACGACTATTTTAATGTGGTTAATATAATTAAAGAATTAAAACAGAAAAACCCGAATGCTATTTTTATTGGAGGAGGGCCCTGTGCAATTGCCAATCCTCTACCATTGAGCAGTTTTTTTGATGCCTTTGTAATTGGTGAGATTGAAGGAACCGATATTATGTATGAGCTCATACATGGAAAAACTGATTTAAAAGGTGTTTATTATCCAAAACTTGATGGAGTAGATGGGAAAGATTTTAGAAAAATAAAGAGAATTTATCCGAAAAAATTGGGAATTGAAGACTATCCCATAAATCAATTTACTCATCCATCTGGGGCCTATGGGGAAGCTTTTTTATTGGAAATTGGAAGGGGCTGTCCAAGGAGATGTAAATTTTGTATGGCTAGAAGTATATACTATCCACCGAGATTCAGAAAACTCGACGATTTAAAATATCTTGTTGATGAGGGCCTAAAACATACAAAAACAAATAAAATTGCATTAATATCCCCATCTGTTGGGGATTATAAATACATAATTGATTTATGTCAATATATAAAGGAAAAGGATGAGAACATTTCAATATCACCATCATCACTAAGGGCAGACACCATAACGGATGAGCTCCTAAAAATCCTTAATCTTAAAACCCTTACAATAGCACCAGAAGCTGGAAGCGAGAGATTAAGAGGGTATATTAAAAAGGACATATCAAATGATGATATTTTAAATGCTGTGGAAATAGCAAAAAATAACAACATTGATAAGGTAAAATTATATTTTATGGTTGGACTTCCAACAGAAACCGAAGAGGATATTGATGAAGTTATAAATTTATCCAAATATATTAAGAAGGATTTTAGAAAGGTAGAAATAAGTGTAAATCCATTTATTCCAAAACCTCATACCGAATTTGAAAACGAACCATTTAATTTAGAATCAAAAAGTAATATAAAATATATTGAAAAATCCTTAAAAAAGTCCAATGTGAAGGTAAACTATGAAAATTTCAACTCCATGGTTATTCAGTATGTTTTATGCCGTGGCGGTGCTGAATTAGGAGATTTATTGGAAAATTATAATAAGCCTGTGCAGTTTTTGAAGCATTTGAAAAAGAATAATATGTTAGAAGATTATTTAAATAGCAGTATTTAGCGCCAATTTTTAAGGTATTCTTTTCCGGCCTGAATGCATCTTGTTATAGTAGTTTGGAGGGGTAGGTTTAAACCTCTTATCCATCTTTTGTAATGAATAACTTTGATGTTGGAAATCCCTCAATGATTGTATATCTATTTTTCCAACTATCAAAGTGGCATTATCGCCCCCCTTAATTTTGACAATATCTTTAATTTCCGTTTTAGATGGTTGTGTAATTCTACTATCCCCATATTTTGAATTATTGACCTGAATCATGTATGAATGAACATCCCTTGAAATACTTTCCACAATGCTTGAAAAATAATTTAAATCACCATTATATTCTATTGCTATGGTATAGTCGTTTTTCCCTACTAACTTTGAACGATATTCTATGTCAGCTAGTTCATAGCAATTAAATACGCTGAAATAAGTTCCTCTCCATACAAATACATCTATTTCATGATTATCTTCGTTAATACCACATCGATCTATTAGATTATAACATACATCTGGTTTATGGTGATTGTGGTTTATTTCCTCGTTTTCTGCCGGAGCTCCGTGAAGTTTTAGATTAAATTTAACAAAAACATGTTTATATTCATCATCTTTGAAGGGTAAAGCGATGCATGTATAATTATATACATTACTATCTACTGAAAAATGTTCAATTCCAAATATCACTGCAATACTGTTTTTTCTAGAATAGTCTATTAATATGTCCATCCACTCAACAGGAATTGAGACCTCAGGAAAAATCAATACATCACATTTATGTTTTGAATCATTAGCCATATTTAATATATGATAAATGGCGTCTAATCTACTATTGTTATGATTTGGATTTCCATATACTGAGTTGAAGGTGTCATTTTTATCAACCGCAATGTTTGCAATTCCAATGTTTAACGATTTTGGGGCGTCTTTTTCATCATGCTGAATTATGTAATATGTAATATTTATGTCGTCTTTATTTAATTCATCTTTTTTGCTTTCTTTTTTGTCCTTAATAAAAATTCGATAATACTGTTCTGATTCGGTAGAGTTATCGGGGCTCTTATTGTCATCATAATTGAAAATTTTTGATTTATTATTGTATATGTCTTTATAATTAACATCTTTACCTTTTGCCCATGATAAAAACCGTTTATAGAATAATATTTTTTCATGATGGTGTATGTATCTTGGGGAATATTTTATTTTATTGCCATCTATATTGTAAATTTCGTACTCACCATTATTTTTGCGTTTTTTAGTTAAATAATCATGTTTTTTATTTACAAATGAAATTGATTTAAAATCATCATCCTTAAATTCACAATAGTTAAACAACGAATTTGGTATATAATAGTGCCTGATTAAATTAGATTTTATTAAATTTAAAGCCCTTGAAAATAAACTATCAATTTTCTCGTTTTCTTCTACACATTTATTTAATTCATCTTTAAATTTATATAATCTACCTAATTTATTTTTATTTAATTTTTCTAATTCATTTTTAAGTTTTTTGTTGTAAAATTTTGGGTCTAATCCAATAGCTATGGCTAATGAATGAGATAAGTAATATTCTAAATCTTCTTTCATCTTTTCGACAATTTTTTGATTAATTACTCTCTCCCCATCTTCATCCTTATTTTTATATTCTATATTTGAAATAATGTCCAATAAATCATTTACAGCACTAACGAGCTCTTTTTCGTTTTTTGAAATTATGTAGTACGTAAATATCTTTTCCCACAATCTAAGTATCTCCAATACTTCCGCGCCTGAGAAAATATATTTTATTGTTTGATTATACTTATTAATATCTTCGTCAGGTAGTTTGGCCCTTAAAAATTTGTAGATTATGTTTTTGCTTAAATTTGTTGAGAGTAAAAAATGGTCTAAACTGTGTCCATCGATAGAGCTCAGTCTATTTTTTGAAGATGATGAGTATTTTATATTAATAGGACTGCTACCTAATGTAGAACTCATGTCATCATCTTCGGGCAGAGTTTTAAATATGCTCCTATTACGAGTAATCTGTTTTGAATATTCTTCAAGCAAATAAATAGGGTCGTTTTTATCAAAATCGTATATTTTAACTTTATTGCTATTTATTAAAAATGTATTTTCAATTTTTTTAGTTTCATCCTTTTCATCATTTTTTATTTCGAAATAAATAACGACTTCATCCTTAGTTTTTCCACATTTCTTTTCTTCATAATTTATTTTACAATTGCAATATTTAATTAATCTATTTCCACAACCCTTCATATTGCAATTTATGACTGATTCCAAAATTTTTGCAATTTTAAGTTTTTCATCGTATTCATCAATAGGGTTATTGTATTTATCAATTTCCAACTCTTCAACATACTCATTGGCAAAAACAAACAACATATCATCTACATATCTGCCGTAATATTCAGGTTTTACCTTTTTGATAATGATATCATCAAAATCTTTTAAAGCATAATTTGCTATAATGCTCGATGATAGCAGACCTATTGGTAATATTCTCTTTTCGGCATTATCCTTGTCAAGTTTAATATTATTAAAATTATTATCGTCCTTATTTTCATTGGCATATACATATTTAAATATACCATTATCTATAATATCATCTACAAATTTATCTTCTTTTAAACGATTTTGGAATTCCTCATGGATTTTTGACATTATATTATTCAGCTTTTTATTAAATTCATCTTCTTCATTTTTTGACAATTCCTTAAAGTCAAATGAAATATTGTAAAAAAATTTATTTATATCGATATTTATTAATATCACATCCGATTTGTCTTTATAGCACTTGATAGCTTTTTTAATGGCATCATCACGAAAACTGGAATATTTTTCATGATACTTCTCAAAAAGACGGAATTTGTTATCCTTTTCAAAACATTCATATTCATTTCTAACAAGTCTATATCCTTTGACATTATTAGATAATACCTCATCGAGTTTATGCCCTATTTTCATAATCCACAAAACAGAAATTAAATGAATTTCTATTGGACAATCGATAAAGATATTATAATCTTCTACTTCATATTTTCCAAATTTTGCATGGTTTTTATATATATTACTTGGATATTTTGGTTTTTCAACTTTTTTTGGTAATATCATATAATTTATATCTTCTAGATATTCATTTAATTCAGTTTTTCCACCGTTATAATCAATAATGGCTTTTGCTAACTCTTCAAATTTATTCTCAACATTATTATTGGCTTCAAATTCTGCTAATTTCATTCTTATATGTGGTAATGTATTATCATAGTATATATATGATTTAAATTTTAGATATGCTTGTTCAATATTCTTTTTTAATTCTTCAATCCCATCATTCTGTTTATTTTCTGTTTGGGTAGTCATAGTTACCCCCCGTCCTAATTAATAAGTATATTAGCTGATGCCCATTTATATATGGATTTTATCTGAAAATTAAAACATCCTTAACTTTTTCACCATTATAACGCCCTCTTTCTTCTAGAAGATAGTAATTTTTCCAAATTTTCCTTCATAATCATCAATTCCGCTGATGATTCTTAGGTTATAGTTTTTCCGCCCCGTTATGTCCCCATAGTCTAATATTTCCCCGCTTTTTGATAGCATATGATAAATCTTTTATTGCCATCTTTGAACGTAGATTTTGAAACATGTTTAATATAATTCTTTCTATTGTTCCCAACGAATAATTATATATTAAATGATTTTGTAAATACACGTAATAATGGTTTTTAAATTATTAGTATTATTGGTATATTAATGATATATTGGTGAAAAAATACGTGAAAATCATATTTGAATTTTTTCACTATTATAAAGTCAAAGATTTTGGGAAATTAAAAACTCAAAGTTTTTAATTAAAAAAGAAAGAGCGTGAAAAAATACATAAAATCAAAAGATTTTATATTTTTTCTCCCGGAGGTCGAAAAAATGGCAATATTGGGACTAGTAGGAAAACCAAACGTTGGAAAATCAACCACATTCAATGCAATGACTGAAAAAATGGTAGATATAGGAAATTATCCATTTACCACAATAAACCCCAACATAGGAACTTCTTTTGTAACTGCAGAATGCCCTTGTAAAGAGTTAGAAATAGAGTGCAACCCACAGAACTCAAAATGTATAAATGGTATGAGATACATCCCTGTTGAAATAATCGACGTTGCAGGATTAGTTCCAGAAGCCCATAAAGGGAAAGGTATGGGAAACAAGTTTTTAGATGATTTAAGACAGGCTGATGCTTTCATACTTGTTGTAGATGCTAGTGGTAAAACAGATTTAGAGGGAAATCCTACAGAAAACCACAATCCCGTAGATGATGTTAAATTCCTTTTAAATGAACTTGATATGTGGATTTATGGAATTTTAACCAAAAACTGGGATAGATTATCCAGGAGAGCTCAGCAGGAAAAAAACGTAGTTAAAGTAATTGCAGATCAGCTAAGTGGTTTAAACATTTCAGAAGATCAGGTAAGAATTGCAGTAAGAGACTTAGACGAAAGTCCAATAAAATGGACTGAAGAAGACCTTTTGAATATAGCTCAGAATATCAGAAAGCTATCAAAGCCAATGATTATTGCTGCCAACAAAGCGGATCATCCTGGGGCAGAAGAAAACATTGAAAAACTAAAAAGCGAATTTAAAGATTATATAGTTATTCCAACTTCTGCTGAGATAGAACTTGCTTTGAAAAAGGCCCAGAATGCAGGTATTATAAACTACACTGGAAATGATTTTGAGATTTTAAACGAATCTGCGTTAAATGATGCTCAGAAAAACGCTTTAGAATATATGAGAAATTATTTAAAAAAATACGGCGGAACTGGAATTCAGGACCTCATAAATAAGGCCTACTTTGAATTACTCGATATGATTGTAGTTTATCCTGTTGAAGATGAAAATAAATACTGCGATAAAAAAGGAAATGTACTTCCAGATGCTCACTTAGTAAAAAGAGGAGCTACTGCAAAGGACTTGGCATTTAAGATTCACACCGAAATTGGTGAAAAGTTCATCTATGCAATTGATGCAAGGAAAAAAATTAGAATAGGGTCTGATCACCAGCTGGAAAACGGAGATATTATTAAAATAGTATCTGCAGCATAAACTTATCTATTTGCAGAATTTATTATATTATTGCCTCAGTAAATTTTTTAAAGAACGACCATAACGCAAACGATTATAAATATTATAAATCATATTAACTTTATATATGCTATGTTAACATTATTATATTAATAATTTTTTAGGTGATAATTATGAAGTGTCCCAGATGTGGCGATGAAAAGTGTGTAAATGATGATGCAGTTGAGATATATCTAGAATTGATAAAGATGTTTTTCAAATATAGGGATGAAAATAGTGATGTAACATTTAAAAAATATCCAACAGTTGGGGAAGTAGGAGCATGTGAAAAAGACGGTAAAAAAATCTGGTTCTGCCCATACTGTAAAAAACCATTTGAAGAGAATTATGAATTAGATAAAGTTACAGTTAAATGTCCACACTGTGATGAAACTTTGTGTATCCCAGTATCAAACAGGACGTTTTGCTAATTTAGTTATCTCTTTTTATCTATTAAAAAATTTCATACTTTTTCCCCTTTGGAGTTAGGAGCTCCTAACACCATCTAATATTATCCCATACTTCCACATAATTTTGAAGTGATAGAGATTCCCCCATGATTAACTTATATTTTCATTCATCCTATACTTAATAATTGCAACAATTTCAGGTTTAGCCAAATTATCAATAGTAGTTTGAATAGATTCACCCTTATTTAAAATTTTATTCAATTCTTTGATTAATTTTGAGATTTCATTTTCGGTGTTCCTTATTAAATCTGGAATATTATTATATTCTTCTAATAATTTAATAATCTTCTCCTTATCAGCACGAGGTAAAGTATTTAATTTACCATCATTTATTAATAATCTCCTTATTTTAGGGCTACAATTCCTACACAATCTCTTAATCTCGTTAGAGAGTTTATCATTCCTATTTTTAGACTGCATGAACTTGGTATCTATATCATTAATCCTATCATTAACCATCTTATTTATTACATCAAAATCATCATCAGTTAATGGTGTTTTGTACTCAATTGGGTGATAGGATAACCCTCCACAATAATGATTATTATTCCTATACTTCAATACAATAAAATAATCATCCTCATCACTATTTAAGGAAGTGTAAATAGATTTTCCATATTTTTTATAATAAAGGAGAACGCTTTCTTTTGAAATATTATACTGATTAATGTACTCCCTTAAAACCTTATCCTCCCTATTAACCGTACTACTAATACTCTTCTGCAAATCACCAAGACTTGAGCTAGCCAATTTATTCTTCCACTCTTTAATGCATCCATAAATAATATCCCTATTCTCATCTGAAAACTTATCAACTTTCTTCTGCTCAACAGCCCAAATTAAAAACTCCAAACCAACCGTAACAGCAATATTCTCAACCCTCTCCTTCAACTTATCACAGAGCTCTAACTCCTTATCAATACTATCATCAGGTTTGAAATTATATACTCTAATATGCTTTGGATTATTCAATCTGATAGCACGCCCTGCTCTTTGAATCAATCTAACAGGGTTATATGGTAAATCAAAGTTTATGACAATATCTGCCCTTGGAAGATTAACCCCTCGCTTAAACTATCCGTAGTAATTAGAATATCATATATTCCTTTATTGAATAATTCTTGGATTTTCTTTTTATTTATTTTACCTCCTTTGCTTCCACCATAAGCCACTTCTATCTTATTAAAACCAGCAGATTCTAATTTACTTCTAAGATATAACACCGTATCCTTTGATTCTGAAAATATAATTGCAGGTTTATTCTCTTTTTTAAGGATTTTAACTAATTCTTTAACTTTATCATCTTTTTTTAATAATTCCTCTATACTATTTACTCTTTCCAGCATAATTTTAGTAATATCAATATCTTTCTCTATATTCTCTATTATCTTCTTTTTTGTATCTTCATCTAATGATTCGTATGTTGAAAATATTGTTTCCAGCCTATCGTTAGTAAATAATCTTTCAGCACCAGTCTTTACTAATTTCTTCCTGTTTATATCTTCAAAGGCAGTTAATAAATACTCATTTCTTTGGACAAATAATTCTAAACTTGTTTTAAAGGCATGAATACTACTTTCTAATCGTTTATACAATCTCCACTTATACCAAAAGATTAAGTTCTTACTTTCTTCGTATCCTTCATCCCCCCACAATTTAGCGTATTCATAATTTAAGTGTTCCAAATAAGGTATTACCCTATCAAAAACCGCCTGAATAATATCCTTATTGTAATTATACTCTACTGGCCGGACTTCTGGCATTTCAAAATCAGTAACACCTGCAATTTTAAGCAAATCCTCTTTAAAATGACTGATTACATCAATCCATTCAATCCTTACAGTAAATTCCTTAATTAACTCCCTTACTACACTAATAGCATTTATTGTATCTTTATTCTTAACATATTTTTTAGCAATGTTTATTTTAGTTAAAATACCAGTATTCTCAAATTTTCCATAATATAACGGTTTAAGAGTGAATAATTCAATCAAACTAATGTAATTATCCAATGAAGTATTAATTGGCGTTGCAGATACTAACAAAGTATGATTATTTTGGTTTATTTTTATGAGCTCATCTAAATTTTTCCTTCTGTTAGAGCTCCTATTCCTAAAATTGTGAGCCTCATCAATAATTATTAAATCATAATTATTATCGTAATCATATGGGTTAAAATCCCTATTTTGTAGTACTCCCATTGATAATAATTTAACATCTTTATTTGGGTTTAATCCTACTTTTTTTAAGGTTTCCGTCCATTGGTGTTTCACATTGGGAGGATGAATTATTAGTATTTTTTTATTCATTTCATTATAGTATTTTGCTATTGCACAGGAAACATCGGTTTTTCCTAAACCTACGGAGTTGGATAGTATGCATCCACCGTACTCATGGAGTTTTTCTAAACAGTAATAATAACTCATTTTTTGAAATTCCGCTAAATATCCAATTTCTACTGAAGGGTTTGATAATAAGTATTCTTTATCCATTATTTTAATTAAGTTTGAAAAGAATTCCTTTGGTGGTAAGTATATGGCTTTTACTGTTGCTCCTTGTTTGATAATGTCTATTGTTTTTAATTCTTCTAATTCATCAGTGGCATTATCCCATAAAGCATTAAAGAATAATTCGTAATTTTTCCGTTCAATGCTTGATGTTCCTGTTGGTACTACTAATTCTATATTGTTAGTTAATCCTGCTCTTGTAAGGTTTGCACTTCCTGCATAAACATCTTCTATAATGTCATTTGCTTTAAAAATGTATAATTTAATGTGAAATCGTTTATCCGTGTAAATTTTAAATTGAAAAATGTTTTTATCATATAATTCTTTTAAAAATTGATAATCTTCATTGGTTAAGTTTGTAGCATCATTTTTAATTAATTTCAATATTTCCTTTGTATCGTATGTTGTTTCCCGCCCCATTATGAGTTTAAATTCTTTTAATAGGTTTTTATTGTATAATTTTTTTAAATCTTCGATTAATTCCGATAAACCGTTAAAAAAGAAGAACCCTACTGCACAGTATATTGATAGTTCCTTGTTATTTGTTAGTGCGTCTCTAATTTTTGATTTGAATAAGTTTAATACTGTGTCCTCGTTGGGAATAATATTTGGTTTATTGTTGTATATTGGCTCTACTTGAAGAGACTGCATGAGCTCACCTTAATATATATATTTAAAGCTTACACATTTAAATCATCATTAACATCAGATGTTTTATATGAGGTATAATTTAATATACTAAATATATACTTCCACATTTTAATAATATATTCATCTATTTTTTGAATAAATTTATTAATTCGTCTTTTTCCTGTTCGTCTAACCATTATCAAAATTGCAAAATTTGGGAAAATATTTAATTAAAATATTATTTTTTAAATATTTCAATATATCAATTGTTTTCTTTTTTATTTTTTCATTTATTTCTACCAGTTTTTTACCCACATTTTTATTTATTTTAAATACATGATGCTTTATTAATTCAATTCCTCCACCAAATATTGTTAATCCACCTAAAACTGTAAAAAAACAGTTAATCATCTTTATCTAAAAAAATTAAAAGTATCCCGACTACTTAAAAAAATTAAAATAGTAATTATTAATCAATTAATTATTTAACTTAAAAAATTATCCTGAGTTTATAAAAAGTTTGTTTTTAAATCCTGTAATGACTTAATTTTGCATTGCTGTAACACTTTATTATCCTCAGGTACAGGGATAAACGCTGAGCCCCAGCATTCATCCTTTTTATTATTTGTTTTTAGATTATATCCATAGGCATTCTCCCAATAATTCAAATTATTTTGTAATTCTTTTACATCCAATATTAAAATTTTATCAATATTTTTATATATCTTGGTGCTATCTTCATATTCACAAATAATATATATTAAAATATCTGCATCACATTCTTTCAACTTTCCCCATTTTTTAATTGTTATTTTTTTATTATTTATTTTCTCATTGAAATTTTTTAAACCCCAAATTTTAATATAAGGAATGTATGCTGAGACATAATCTAATCTTATATCCCCATATTTTCTAAAATCATCTATGGAGGAATGTTGAAGTTCCATAATAATTGGTTTCGTTGTATCCTTAAATTTTACAGATATATCTTTATTGGGATGTTGCATATCCTCCTTATCGGTTTTAATTTTATCGTATTTCTCAATTAGATTTTTAATTCCTTTAAAATCCTTACACCCCTCCAAATAATCCAGGGACAATTTAAACAACTCCATTTCATTATTTTCAGATCCGTGTTCGAATCTACTTTGAGTCATTACAATAACCCCCCATTATGATTTTAACATAATTATTGTTTTTTATATTATTCATTATTCTTTGAATATCTTGATTATCTTTTAACTCTAAAATAAATTCTTCAATCGACGATATATCTCCAAGTTTTAATATTTTCCCACTTAATAACTTAGTTAATTCATAACCAATAACCTCCCCCAAGTAGAGCTCATATATTAAGAGGTTTGCTATATCTTCAATATAAGTTATTATTTCACTATATTTATCTCCATATTCTGCTTGATTTAATAGTATAAGGCAATTGCATAATTTAACAAACATATCTTGATTATCTGATAACTTAATTGGAATATCCTCTATATATGACCCAGAAAAGTGCATGGTTCTTACTGAATTAATGTATATATATTTATACACATACCAATTAATTAATTCTGAATGAAGAAGCAATAATAAGTATTTATCGTCAAATTCATCGGATATTAATTTGACATTTGTAATAGTATTTAGGTTTAATAATGGTTTTTCTAAATAAACTCCAGTTATTTTTATATGGGGTCTTGGATTTTGTATATGGGCAAGTATTTCCTGAAATTGTAGGTTTGAACCCTTAAAATTAATATTTTCTAAATATTTTTTGTCAATATACGATTTTGAACGCAAATAATATCTCTGAATATCATTTCCTCTCAATATTTCAACCGAATTTTCAGTTTTTTCACTGGAAACTTTATTATTTACTGACAATCCCTTATAATTCTCCGAAATATCGCCCAACAATACAGAATCTTTTAAAATGGTGGATACTATTTTTTCTTTTTCCTCATCCATCTCAGTAACAAATCTTTTGCTGGTAAGATATTTCATATCAATGGAGTATGGACGGGTGGAGTATTTGGTATAATTATAAAGATATAAACTATGAACAACAACATTATCGGCATTTTTACAGCCATTACCATTTTTAAAAATTATAGTGGCCATTTCTAATTTAACATCTTTGAACGCTTTGCCATTATCCACAACCCGTTTAATATTGACTTTTTCCAATAGGAATTTTCTCGTCTTTTCCCACTCAGACACGTACAAAATTGCTTTTGGAACTATGAATCCTAAATACCCGCTGTTTTTTAATAAGTATTTGCTCCTTTCGATAAATAATGCAGCAGTATTCTTTGTTCCTTTTCCTTTTTTATCAGTTTTAATTACATCCAATATTTTTCCTTTTTCTAAAATCTTTTTTTCAATATCCATTAATATATTACCATAAGGAGGGTTACCAATTATAACATCAAAACCTTCTTTAATAATAAATCCAAAATCTACCCTCCAATGAAATGGGTTTAAACTTTCAAAATCATCATCAACGATTTTTTTACTCTTACTTTTAATTTCACTATTAATATAATTCAAGAAAGCAGGATTCACACTATTATAAATAACTTTCCGAATATCATCTAAAATTTCCTTTAATTGAATTGCCTTATAACCAGAGCTCACCCTATAAATCTTATAAAGAATATGTAATGTTTCAACATAATTATCTAAAATATTCCCCTTCATTAATTTAAGTAAATCACGAGCCTTTTTTAACGCTTCTCTTTCTTCAACACTTTGAGAAAATGCGATTAAACCCTTAAAAATCCCGTCAATTTTATCAGTATAAGCATACTTTAAAGTAGGTTGTAAGGACTCATCAACCCAACCAATCAAACTATTCCCACACTTGATATTATACTCTAAATTAGGTAAAGGTTCTAATTCAGAAGAATCATCCTTTAACTGGCTCACCAACCACAACCATAACCTTAATTTAGCAATTTCAACTGCATTCTCACAAATATCTACTCCATATAAATTATCCACTATAATATTTTTAACCTCATCATAGGCATAGGCATTATACTTTCTACTAAATGACTCATCTATCTTTTTCAACTTTTCACAAATACCATTCTTCATATTAAATAAGAGCTCCCCTGCACATACTAAAAAGTGTCCGCTACCACATGCAGGGTCTAAAATCTTAATATTGTTTAGAGTTTCCAAAGATTTTTTCAATAAATCAGAAGATGCATTTTCAACAAAATCATCAAAATCTTTATACTGTTCGCTAACTTCCAATTTATCAAATAAGTATGGAACAATAGTATTTTCTGAAATATACTTAGTAATCTCTTCGGGAGTATAGAAGGCACCTACTTTTTTCCTACCTATTTTAACTTCCTTATCAATTTTTATCTCATCTAATTTTACTTCTCCAATATTCTCTAAACCAACAACAAACTTTTCATAAACATGCCCCATTACTTCTGGTGTTAAACTACCTACTGAATCATCATCCTCTTCTGCATATTCTCCAATTACCCAGTTATATTTGTTTAGTGTTTCTATTAAGTTTTTAGTTCCATTAAATTTTATTTTAGTTTCTTCAATGCCGTTAAATTTTTTTACACGATATAATCCACCGTTTAAGTATGGAACTCTAACAATTATCTTACCTATATTTTTAACATTATATAAAATTGGGATTAATTTTTTTTCTTCAATATTCTTATCATTTCCAAATCCTTCAAAGAATATTTTATTTAAAAAACTACATAACTCTTCATCATCTAAGTTTTTAATTAAATCTTTAAAAAACTCCTTTGTTTTATTCTTATTCAATATAATATACGAATTTTCTTCCCCATACTCCACTTTAATAATTCCTAATTGTGCTAAAAAGTAGAAAAATACTAATCTATCAATAAAGTGTTGGGCAATGAATAATTTATCATTATCAGTGAGCGGTTCAGTTATACTTTTAGCCATTTCTAACCTATGAGTCCATAAATCCTTATAGAATTTATCCATTACATCTTTAATATCAAATAATATATCCACATTATCAGGTGAGAATTTTTTAAGTTTATCCTGTTTGCCCTTTTTTCTTTCAGGTTTTGATATGGCATCAGAGTAATAAAACCATTTAACCCCCCCAGTTCTCCTAAATACTTTTATTTTATTATCTGTTTGATAATAGAAATAAATCATTTCTATTCTTGGATATTTATCTGAAATTAATTTTTTTAATTCATCCACTTCATTATTATCACTTACCTCAACATATGCAAGATAATTATCTATATCGACAATTATATCTTTACCATCTTCACCATACTCCCTTTGATTTTCAAAAAACCCTTTACTCTTTAAAAATTTATAATCATAATTTATCATGAGCTCACCTAATTGGGATAATTATATATGGTTATAATTATGCCCTATTTAATTTATTATTTATTCTGCATCTTTTCCTTAGCTTCTATAAACATCTCTTCAGGAGTATTTTCTTCAAAATCTAAATATTTAATAACGGTTTCCCCATATTTTAAGTACTCTTCTTCAACCGGGAGCTCTCCAATAAACAGACCTGGACAGTTATTTAAAAACCATCCATCATAAGTTAAAACAGGTTTTTTGTTTTTTAACTGGGGAGAATAAGGTCTAACTCTACAAATCAAAGGTCTGGCTTTATAGATCGTACATTTTTTATTTTCTCCTAAAAATATACACCTTCCTTTTACTTCTTTTATTTCTCCCCTCATTCCATCAAAATATGTTAGATATTTTTTTACAACTTCGTCAAATGGTATTTTCAAATGACCTGCAATATTTGCAATATCCTTTTTTGTAACGGTTGGAGAGTCGCAACATCTTCCGCACATTATACAGCTCCAAGCTATTCCCTTTGTATCCTGTGTAATTTTCGTTTTCATACTCTATCATCTTTTATTTTTTTAATTTTCAGAGCCTATCTATTTCTTTTTACTTTCAGTTACTTCATTCTCATGGTGCGAGTGAATATGAAATTCACCACTTAAATAATTCAAAATATTGTAAATCTTTAAATGGATATCCTTTGGTAGATTGTAGAGGAAATATGCAAATAATATTCCTGTAATAACATCAACAACCCAATGCTGTCCCATAATCAATGTAGAAATTGGAATCAATACACCTAACAGGTAAAAGATGTATTTTATGCTGCCGGGTTCGTTTTTAAAGTGTAATGCCATTAGAACAGAATAGGCCGTATGTAGTGATGGGATTTCGTAAGTTGGTTTTGTGAATATCCACATAAAGCGTTCGTTTACCAAATCGTGAGCCACACCAACTTGAAATGGGGCTTTAACTACAAAAATTGTGTATATCAATCCTGCTATGAACCACCCCATGACCAAATCAACCAATATTATATCAGATTTTAAAAAATCTCTTTTTACTATTAAATAGTATCCGATTCCCCCGATTATACATATGGTAAAGGCGTAAACATAGATTATTTTAAAAAATAAAATGATATTATAGGGCAGGGATTGTAAGGTATTATAGAACATGGAATTGCACAGTGGAATTTTTAGTAAATAATTTGTTAGATCCAATGGTGTTATGGCCTGAGAATACCACATCAACCCGCCCCACATAAGGTATCCGAGGGGATATACCATCATACGAACCCATATCTTTTTCATCTGCGGTCCCTTAGAAGTATTTATCAACCTCTTTTATACATGAAACTATGAGCTCTACAGTTTTTTCCAAATCATTTACATCCATAACTTCCACAGGTGTGTGGATATATCTTGTAGGTACTGAAATTACCCCTGTTGGAATTCCATCCCTTGTTAAGTGTATTGCTGTAGCGTCTGTAGTTCCGCCTTCCCCAACTTCATACTGTACAGGGATTTTATTCTTTTGAGAAACTTCTTTAATCATTTTTAAGACTTTTGGATGCGTAATTAAACCCCTACCTGATGCATCCACTATGCAGGCTACAGGACCTTTACCGAGCTCAACTGGAGCATCTTCCATTTTTATTCCTGGATGGTCACCACATATGGTTACATCAAGGGCAATTGCAACATCTGGATTTATTCCAAAAGCAGAAGTTTTAGCTCCTTTTAAACCTACTTCTTCCTGAACTGTACCGACTGCATAAACCTGGCAGTTTAAGTCCATATCTTTTATCTGATTCATAGTTTCTAAAAGAACTGCACATCCTGCCCTGTCATCAAAGGATTTACAGGTAATTCTATCTTTTCCAAGACTGTCAAATTCGGCTTTAAATGAAATCCAGGTTCCTATCTCTACACCCATTTCAATGGCTTCTTCCCTGTTCTTTGCCCCGATATCTATAAACATGTCTTCGTATTTTATTAATTTGTTTCTTTCACTTTCTTTCATTTTATGAGGTGGTTTTGAACCTAAAACGCCGATTATATCTCCTTTACTTCCATGAACTACTACCTTCTGATTTAACAACATTTGGTCGTTTATTCCGCCTATTTTTGTGAACTTTAAGAATCCTTTATCGTCTATGTATTTTACCATTAACCCTATTTCATCCATGTGAGCGGCGATCATTATCTTAGGGCCTTTGTTACCTTTTTTAGCAATTAAATTTCCAAATTTATCTGTAAAAACTTCATCACAAGATGTTTGAAGTTCTTTTTCCATGTAATTTCTTATTCTATCTTCTCTTCCTGAAATACCCCTTTCCAATGAAAGTATTTTTAGATGCGTCAATACACTCATATAATCACCCATTAATTATTTACCAAAGGTATAATCCAAAACAATTTAAATCTTTTGTATGCATATATAGTCGTTTCACGAAATATATAAATAATTATCTTAAATTTTAATAGATAATTGTTATTTGCCAGTGTTAATTTAAATTAAAATATAACTAAATAGTTAATTGTGAACAGGCAATTTTAATTTATGGGATTTATTAGTATTAAAACCAAGGTTGTAAAAAATAATTATAAAAACATTTATAAGTAGTGACATCTAAGAGTTATTGTTTTTAAAGTATCACTATATATAAGGATTCGATAAATGGTTCATACTAATACTTTTTTATATTTTGTTTTCATCTTATTGATGGTAAGATAAGAACCCAAATACATAAAGTCTAAAAAAGACTGGTTAAAAAAGGACTGATAAATTTTTATTATTTTGATTTGTTTGGCTATAGGGTGATAAAATGGAGAATAAAAACGTAGAAATCTCTGAATTAAAAGAAATTGCTAAAAAAATTAGATACAATATTGTAAAGATGATTGGATTGGCAGAATCTGGACATCCTGGAGGTTCATTATCTGCTACTGATATTATTGTTGCTCTTTATTTCAAAATAATGAATCACGATCCAAAAAATCCAAAAATGGAAAATAGAGATAGGTTTGTTCTCAGTAAGGGACATGCATGTCCTGCATTATATGCAACCCTTGCAGAATTGGGGTATTTTGATAAGGAAGAACTTTGGAAGTTGAGAAAGTTAGGAGCTCTTTTACAAGGTCACCCTTCAATAGAAATTCCAGGTATTGAAGTAAATACAGGTTCATTAGGACACGGTTTTTCATCTGCTGTAGGGATAGCATTGGGATGCAAGTTGGATAAATTGGATAATCATGTTTATGTTCTCCTAGGGGATGGAGAATGTCAGGAAGGACAGGTTTGGGAAGCTGCAATGGCTGCGTACCACTATAAATTGGACAATTTAATTGGTTTTGTAGATAGAAACAGGTTACAAATAGATGGCTGTACAGAAGATGTTATGTGTTTAGGCGAGTTAAAAAATAAATTTAAAGGATTTGAATGGGATGTATTTGAAATAGATGGTCACAACTTTGAAGAGATAATAGCCACAGTTGAAAAGGCTAAATCTATGAAAAACGGAAGACCTAAAATGATAATTGCAAATACTGTAAAGGGTAAAGGCGTTTCATTTATGGAAAATAACGTAGGATTCCATGGAAAAGCCCCAAATAAGGAGCAGTTGGAACAAGCGTTAAAAGAGCTAGAATAGTTGACAATATGGTCAATTCATCTATCTAATAAACGGTGATCTTATGGTAATGATTGGTGCATCAATACTCTCTGCAAATTTTGGTTATTTGGCAGAAGAAGTTAAAAAGGCAGAAGAGGCTGGAGTAAACTTTATTCACGCAGATATTATGGATGGTCATTTTGTTCCAAATTTAAGTTTAGGAATTGGTCTAACAAAGTATGTCAAAAAAATGACAGATCTACCTGTTGATGTTCATTTAATGGTTGAAAATCCAGATTTATTTATTCCCAAGTTGGCAGAAGATGCAGATATGATATCCTTCCATATCGAATCCTGCAAATACCCATTTAGAACGATAAATTTAATAAAAGAACATGGTGCAAAGCCAATAGTAGCTTTAAATCCTTCAACTCCCATAACCAACATTGAATATATTTTAGGGGAGCTCTACGGAGTTTTAATAATGACAGTTGAGCCAGGATTTTCAGGGCAGAAGTTTATAAACCCAATGCTCAAAAAAATAGATGATTTAAAGAACAGAATACTTAGAGAAGGCTATGACACAAAAATCTTCGTTGATGGAGGTATAAACACGGAAACCGCCCCGGCCGTGGCTGAATCTGGTGCTGATGCATTGATAGCAGCATCTGCAATATATGGAAAAGAAAACGTTAAAGAAGCGGTAGATGAACTTAGAAGAGCAGCAACTTTTAAAATTTAATTTGGGTGAAATCATGTCAAAGAAGATAGGAATGAGGAATGCCTATGGTGAAACATTAGTGGAATTGGGAAAAAAGTATGAAAATATTGTAGTGTTAGATGCCGATTTGTCAGGTTCTACAAAATCAGCAATGTTTGCAAAGGAATTCCCTGAAAGGTTTTTCAACGCAGGGATTGCAGAACAAAATATGATTGGAATGGCTGCAGGTTTAGCAAGAACTGGAAAAATTGTGTTTGCCTCCACGTTTGCAATGTTTGCCACTGGAAGGGCATGGGAGCAAATAAGAAACTCAGTAGCATATCCAAATTTAAATGTTAAAGTAATAGCTACACACAGTGGAATTACAGTGGGAGAAGATGGGGCTTCCCACCAGATGACAGAAGATATTGCAATATTGAGGGCAATACCGAACATGGCGGTTATAGCGCCTGCTGACTACTACGAAACAAAGAATGTAATAAGATGGTGTGCAGAGTACAATGGACCTGTTTATGTAAGAATGCCGAGAAGGGATACTGAAGTTATATTTGAAAGTGAAGAGGATGCAAAGTTCGAATTTGGAAAAGCAAGAATCCTAAAAGAAGGAAATGATTTAACAATAATCGCCACTGGGGAAATGGTTCCTGAAGGTTTAAAGGCTGCTGAAATATTGAAAGAAAATGGAATAGCTGCAGAAGTAGTTTCAATGAGCACTATAAAACCAATAGATGAAGAAGCTATCTTGAATTCAAAGGACTTTATAGTTTCACTTGAAGACCATAACATAATAGGAGGACTCGGTGGAGCAATAGCTGAGGTAATAGCTTCAAAAGGATTAAACAAAAGGCTCCTAAGAATAGGAATAAATGATGAATTTGGTAAATCTGGAAAAGCAGACGAGCTCCTAAAATATTATAAGTTAGACGGAGAAAGTGTGGCAAAAAGAATAATTGAAGAATTTAATAAATAAAAAATAAAATATACTAACTTTTTTAATTCAAACTTAATTTAACTTTTATATTATTTAGTTTATCTTTTATATTTTCTAAATCTAACTTTTCTAAGGGCTCCATACATGCCATTGTGATGATAAAAATGTATGGAAGTAAGTACCTTTCGTCCTGTGCAACCCATAACAACGGCATGATGAGAAATGTTATTCCAGTTAATAGCATGAAATTATTGAATTTCATTTTATTCCATATTTCCAATATTAAAATGAATATTGGAATTATCATGAGATGGATGAATTTTGGTAGATAATAATGAATATTATTTATAACAAGGTCCAGTGTTATGCCTCCTTTGATGGAAATTTCATCTAAATACCCCATAACTTGCCCGTATGTTAGGTTGAGGAGGATCACATAAAGTAAGATTGACAGGATGTTGTATATCAATGCGTTTTTATTTCTTTGGAATATTAGGTAAATTAAAGGTATAATCATAATGTGTACACGTATCAAAGCTGATATTGATGTTATTATGGACAATACAATGATATTTAATTTTGAGTTTTTAGAATTCTTTAAACCATACAGTATCACAGCCATAAAACCTAAAAATGTTAATTCTGTTGAAAACCAAGTAATATACTCCCTGAATAGTGGAATACTTAATAGAATCAACCATGCCGCTAAACCGAGCTCTTTCTTTTTGAAGTATAGGAATACAAAACTCATGAGTATGAAACATAGATACACCTGGTAAAGTAGTATGCTTTGAATACTTGGGGAGAATAGTTTAAACCAAAAATACAGGCAGTACGAGAGTCCTGGAAAATTTCTTCCATGTATTATTGTTTCATAATGTCCAAGATAGGTTAATGAAAGTGCCCCATCGAGGTAAACAAGTAATGTATCCCATACAACGCAGAATTTATCGAATGAGTGGATTATCCACAGTATAGTTATAATTGCGCCAAATAAGTAATATCTACTTTTTATAATTGAATAAAATATCCCCAATGTTATAGCCAACAGTATTATAAACTTGAAAAAATCGCTGGATGAATAATCTATATCTTGCTTAGAAAACAGTCTGCCTATTGTAATAGGTAGATTTTCGTCACTTCCTGTGATAAATAGAGTGTTGTTTGATAGTATAACTGCAGGACTGAATGAGACTATTTCTGGGATTTCCCTATGATTCCATGATTCATTCATTCCTGGGTTGTTATTTATATTTCCAACATATACATAAAATGTTTCGTTTTCTATATCATTACTTCTTGGAAGCTGATTTTCTACGAACTTTGACCATCTGATACTGATATCACTATTTCCAGATATAACCTTCCAATTCCTTTTTTCATCAATAAATTCTATAATAGCATTTTTTGATGGATAGTATATCAATTCACCTGATGAAGATATGTTGTAAAAATCTGATAGTATCATATAAGCGGTTTCAGCTCTATTTTTTCCAGAATATCTTTTATAATTCCCATAATTATAAATCTCAGGAACTGCTGCTTTCCCACCTACAATTATTACTTCATCGGGATTTAATGCTTTTATTTCATTTAAGTATTTTACATCCGTGGAACCCCAAGGTAATATTACCAATGATGCATTTAGATGATTGGATAGTTGACATGCCAGTGATTTATCCTGGTCAGAAGCAACTACAACAGTTTTTGCGTTTAATGGGTTTAAAATTATAAAAAGAATAGTCAAGACAATAAGTGGATATTTTAAATTCATGTTTTCACCGTACTGTAGTATCCTATTTCCCTAAATATAAAAATTATAAAGCCACCTATTTGATTCATACCACCATATAAGAATTAAGGATATTAATAATTAAGGATATATATAGGAAAATTATTATATTTTTAAATAAAATTTGTTCGTTTTTCATATGACGATTTTAAAGGGATATCATGAGAAAAATAGGGATTCTTGAAATTTTAGTTTTACTTGCTATATTGATAACTTCAGGAGCTCTGGCATATAAATTTTTAAGCTCCAATGGCAATAATAGTTATGAGTTTGATGGAGACCAGATGTATAAGTGTGCATGGATTTCTGAAAAAATAATGAAAAAAAATTTTCCATTGTATGCCAATGTAAAAGGTAAATGGACATCATCCAATGAAGAATTTAATGATATTGTATTAATAACGGGAGCTCGGGGAGGAACTCTTACTGCAGTATATAAAAACCAGTCCATAACAATAGGGGGAGAGATGGCTTACATCGAAGATATAGCAGCTAAAAAGATAGTTTTAAAACCCTTGGGAAATACTGTAGTTGAATATCAGATGAACCCAATTGAAGGAAATTCATTTAAAGAAATTGGGGACATAATAGAAAGTACAAAAAATAATTATGAAAATTCAAATATGACAGTACTTAAAACATATATTAGCAGTTCAATTGCAGTAGATTCAAAAACTTTTGCACCATCAGAACAACAATCCATAAAAAATAAGTTAAATTTGGATTTAAATAAATTATCTATTAAATTCGTTGAAAATGGCTTGTTTTTAGATGGAAAATTGGATTTGGAAATGTTAAACATGCTGGACAATATAATTAAACCAGAGAAAATAGCCACTTCAAAGATAACCGTATATTTAGTTGTAAATGAAACCGCGGATGAATTACCTAAAAATATCGGGCTAAATCCTGGGGATTTTGCTATTTATACATTACCTTGAATGACAAAATATAATTATAGTATAGGACAAAACCTTTTAAAAAAGGTTTTGAATCCAAACCCGATACCTACTCAACTTCGTTGAGTCGAAGCGAATCCTTTGGATTCGCTGATCGAGACAAATTCCAAGGGAATTTGTCGATTCACAAAAACCAAAGGTTTTTGTCGAACTCACGAAAACCTAAAAGGTTTTCGTCGAGTAGGTATATTTTAGGATTGAGTATTCGCTCAATGATGATTGTAAAGTTAAGTTTTTATGTCTAAAACTATAATAAAATAAAAAGGAATGAACATGGAGCTCCTAAAAACTGATTTAAGGAATTTGAAATTAAATGAAAAAATTAAAGCACATCATTTATTTGTATTATTGGTGTGCGTATATATTTTATTTTCCACGGTATCATCTTTTTCAGGATTTTTAGCACTTTTTAGTGCAATTTTCTTTTATATATCTTTCATGGTGGGTGAGAGGTTATATCATATTTTAAATTTAGATGAGTCAGGAAATCGAAGATTTTTGGCACATAAACCAAATTATTCAAAACATTACATATTTGGGATATTTTTAATGTTTATTGGTATATTGTTCATATTTTTTGATATTTTATGGGTAAGGGATATTCCACTCTTTGATCCGACTTCAAGAAGATTTTTGAATGTTCCTTTTACCGCTCTATCTCATCTTATGCTTTTAGGTTGGGCAATAGTAGTTGCATCAAATTTAAGTATGAGCAGAATAAAGGTTGTAATATATTCCATGGTTTTTTCAGCACTGATTATGCTTTTAGGATATAGAACAAATGTTATGATATTATTTTTATCCATACTTTTTGTAATGTATTATTTAAATAAAATAAAAACAAAGGAATTGATATATTCGGCATTTGGAATATTTTTGGTATTACTCTCCATGTCAATATTGAGGCTTTATACATTAGGAAGTGGTGGAAATCCAATACTTTCAAGAATAGATTTAACAATGAGCATTTTTGATATTATTGTTAAGAATTTTAATGGAGTATTTAATGGGGTAATTCATTATTGTGCGATTTATTCCTATTTAGGAATGGCTCCTGGAGCAAGAGGGGTTGTTGCAAAAAGTATCGGAGTTCAGGGTGTTTCAATAACTCCAACAATTTTTGGGGCAGTTATTGGTGATTATGGAATCCTTGGAATTATCCCATATTTTGGTATTTTGGGTGTATTTTTAGGTTTGTATTATAAAATAGCTGAGGATTTAAAAGGTATTTATTTAGGGGTTTATGCCATTTTAATAGCGTATTTATTGGTCGGTATTGAAACAGGAATTTTGGATCTTGATGTTATCCTATTCTACATGTTTGGATTTGTACTATCCATTTATGCATTGATAAAAGGGGTCTTAAATGCTAAAAAATAAATTAAAAGTAGATGATAGGTTCCTATTTAATCCAGTTTTTATAGTTTTAGCAGGTCATTTAATCATATTTTTACTTGCAGTACCGTATTTTAATAAATTCAATCCAGTTTTAATCTTAAAAATGTTCTTTATTGTTCTAACATATATTGCAAGCTTTTCAATTCCTTTTTTTACAAATATTGGCACCAATATTAAAAGAGAGTTCATCATTTACTTATCTGGAAGTTTAATATTCTTTTTGATATTTTATGGGGTTATGGCGGTGTCAGATTCTTTAATTTTGGCCATAATTTATCCTTTGGCGGTATTGGGTATTATCCACTTATTTGTAGCAACATATCCTTCAAAAAAGATGGATAATGTAATATTTTTTGTCGGGATATTTTCTTTTATTTTAATCGTAGTTCAAAATGGTGCAATACCAATATTAGATTATACCACGCGTATGGATATAGCTGCTGATCCCCTTAGATTAATTTCCTCTGGAGCATTGACTTATGGGGGTTTAAGCGGTGTACCGTATTTTTTAGTGGCTTTTGTTCTACTAATACTCTTAGGCTACAAGGCAAATGTCCTTATACTACTGGCGGCATTTTTAATATATCAGTATGGAAAAGGTAGAATATCGCCAAAACATATAATCTTATATGGTTTTGCCTCTGTGTTGTTACTTGGAATAATGGCTAAGTTGATACTCTTATCTTCAGGCCAGTCCTGGAAGCTTAATTTTATAGAAATTTTATCATATAGAGCATACTTTGACTTGATGACTTTGGATAGGATTATAAACTATCCTGAACTACTACTTGGGAAGGTTTCCTTTAATCCAAATGGAGAATCATTAATTGGGAATATTATTTTTAACTATAGTCATAATATAACTTCAACTATGTTTGGACCAATCTACCTTGATTTTGGGATTTTCGGGGTAATATTTGCCTTTTTATTGGGTCTGATAAGTAAGTTAATATATACAAAGGGAGATATTAGAATATACTCCATATATGGTGCTACCCTGTTATCAATGTGTGAAATAGGAATTAATTATGGGTTTTTAATAACCTTGTTTGTTATACTTTATGTAGTCATACTGCAATTATGTGACACACATACTTAGGTTAAATTAATTAAAACCAATATAATATCTAATTATAATTTTAAATAAACAAAGACAAACATTCGCAGAGCTCCATATTTAGAAGTTCTTCAAAAGATGCCACAAACTCGAAGAATTTTTATTAAGGCCATGTTTCATGTTTGAATAATATTCAAAATAATATTTGTTAGGGGTATTATGAATTTTGTTAAAGATGTTGTACCTAAAGGTAAAGATGTTAAAAAATATCTTGTTATTGTTGTTGATATGGATGATGATATCGGTAGAAAAGGCAATATAAGAACCCCTATTTTAGGTATGGAAGATAATATAAATGCAGCTGTAAAATTGGGTTTAGCTGATCCAGGAGATAGTGATGTAAATTCCATTTTAGGCGGAGTAAAACTTTACGATGAATTAAAAAAAGAAGGAAAGGATGTGGAAATCGCCACAATTTCAGGGGATAAGGATGTTGAATCTGAAAGATGTGCAATGCGAATAAAAGAACAGCTTGATTTTTTAATGTATTTATATGAACCTACTTTTATATATCTTGTTTCAGATGGAAAAGAAGATGAACTGGTTTTAAAATATTTGGAATCCAACGAAGTATTTGTATGGAAAAAAAGAATAGTTGTAAAACAGAATGAATCTTTAGAATCCACCTATTACTTAATACAGGAATTCATTAAAAAAACCATGTCCCAATACGTGCCGTTTTTGTTTACCTCTGTTGGATTTGCCATGATACTCTATGCAGTATTTGCAGATTTGGGTTGGAGGATAATTGCAGGACTAATAGGGTTATATATTTTATCGGAGGGCGTTAGTCTAACAGAGACTTTAAAGAAATCATTCAAGGAAGGAAAAGAAGGAATAGAGGTTGGAAAACTTACCCCAATTGGTAATGTTATAAGCTCATTAATAATAATTGTTGGGATTATTTATTCTTATAAGATGTCTGCAGGCTTGGAATTGGTTAAATTCGTTGGGACATTTTTAAATTATATGGCCAATCCTTTAGCACTTGGACTTTTCATATTTGTGACAATACGTTTTATAGATGATATAATACATACAAGTAAAAATGTACTTAGTTTATTAAAGAGAATTTTCTTTAAAATTATAGTCATATTTATGGCAAGAGAAATTTTGATGATATTTTCAATGTTCTTGATTGATGAAAGCGTCAAATTTGCCAACGTCATGGTATATGTTATAGCTTATACTTCGATATTAATTATAATTTCGGCTATTCTCTTTTACGAGCCTAAATCAGAGTCTGGGGATAAAGTTGAGTCTCAAACCCATTAATTATATTTATGTGATAGTATGCTAGAAGTCATAGGGTACAATGGTAAAAACATTGAAAAAATGAATTTAGACGATTTAAGTAAAGAATACGCCCTCTGCTGGATAGATTGCTATGCCCCATCTGATGAGGAGCTCCGTAAGCTATCCGATAAAATAAATATAAAAGTGGAAGAACTAATGCTTGGTCTTGACGAACAGGAGGTTCCAAGGGTTGAAGAAGAGGATGATTACTACCTTATAATTTTCAAAGCCCCACTTTTTGAAGAGGATATTACAACAACGTCTTTCGGTATATTTATAAAGGACAATGTGATCTTAACAGTACATACCGATAAAATAAAATCCATCGGGAGGTTATGCAACCTATTAAAAACTAAAAAACCTAAAATGTTACTTGACAGGGGGATTGGTTTTTTTATATACACCCTTTTGAATCAGATAACTATAAGTTATTCCAGAATCTTGCTTAATTTAGAAGATGAGTTAGATGAATTGGAGGATAGTCTTTTACAAGGTCATAATAGAAATATAACTGAGGAAACACTTCAACTTAGAAAAATGCTAGTTTACTTCCATAAGGCGTTGGTATCAAACAAAGATGTTCTTTCGGTCTTAAAAAGGAAGTATATTCCTATAACTACTCAGGAAGATAGGTGGCATTTTGAAGACCTGTATTACGACATTTTGCAGTTAATTGATATGGAAACCACGTATAGGGAATTGCTTGTTTCAATGATGGATATGAATCTATCACTCGAAAACATTCGAATGAACCAAATTATGAAAATTTTAACAATGGTTACAACGTTATTTGCCGTTCCAATGTGGATTACCGGAATTTACGGAATGAATTTCAAATATATGCCATTGATTGATGATCCACATGGTTTTTGGATAGTTTTTGGAATATCATTTGTCGTGATAGCTATCCTATTCTATGTGTTCATTAAAGAAAAGTGGATAAGGTGAAAATATGATAGCATCTAAGAATGATAACAATAACTCAGGGACAAAAGAAATTATAATCTGGCCAACGTACATAGATGCTAAAAAGAGTAGAAAAGAAGGTAGAAAAGTTCCAAAGGAATTGGGCGTTAACAATCCAAGGTTGAAGGACATAGAATCAAAACTTAGAAAAATGGGCTATGAATTTAAAACCGAAAAAGATAAATCCTATCCACGAGAAAATTGGAAAATTTGTGGATATATAAAGGTAAAAGTTAATGATGAAAATATTTCAAAATTAGAGTTTCTTAAAAGATTATGTAAAAGTTTGAAGGCTTAAAAATAATAAAAAATAAAAAATTAGTTGTTGATCGTTTCCATTAACTTTTTAGCTGCATCTTCCATGGAGAGCTCGTAAGGTATTCCATGTTCTTCCAATATTTTTCTTCCTTCTTCTTCATTTGTTCCCATCATCCTAACTGCAAATTTGACATTTGGATGCTCTTCTAAAACATCAACGATACCTTTTGCAACTTCATCGCATCTTGTGATACCGCCTAATACGTTAATGAAAACTCCTTTTACACCCTGCTTTTCTAAAACCTTTTTAAGTGCTTTTTTAACTATTTCTGAACTGGCGCCACCACCTATATCTAAGAAACATGCCGGTTCTCCACCAAACTCTTTAACAATATCCATACTAGCCAAAGTTAAACCTGCACCATTGCCTATAACCCCAATGTCGCCATCCAGTTCAACATAGGCAAATTCTGATTTGTCTTTTTTATTGAATTCTTCGAATTCTTGATAGTTGTGTCTGTAGAATGCATCGTCGTCCACATTTAAAACAGCATCTGCAGCAAAGATTCTTCCGTCCTCGGTAATAACCAATGGATTTATTTCAGTTAAAGTTCCGTCCATGTCTTTGAATACCTTGTAGAGTTTGTATATCACATCTGCAATTTTTGGGATTTCTTCGGACGGGATAGAAGCCTCGTTTAAAATATTTCTTGCTATGTATGGTAAAAATTCCTTTTCCAGGTCCACATAGTGTTTTACTATTTTTTCAGGCGTGTTTTTTGCAACTTCCTCTATGTCCACTCCACCTTCGGTTGAGAACATTATAACAGGCTTTTTTTCCGTTCTGTCTATAACTATACCAATATAGTATTCCTTTTTTATTGGAAGCTTATCTTCAATTAAAACTTTTTCAACTTTTTCTCCTTTTATTTCTTTCTTAAGGAGCTCTTCAATTTTTGCATTGGCTTCTTCGGTATTATCTGCAAAAAGAATTCCTCCAGCTTTTCCCCTACCGCCAACTAAAACCTGAGCCTTAATTACAACTGGTTTTTCAATGGATTCTATTTTTTCTGAAGTTAAAATACTTTCAGGTACTGGTATTCCATAATTTTTGAATATTCTCTTTGCCTCGTATTCATGCAACTTCATTTAATCACCTTATACCTGTTTATATTTTTATATCGACAATTAACAATAACAATAAATAATAACAACATAACATCATCAAAAATACAAAAAGTGAAAATTCTATTTTGAATATATTATGGAGCTAATGAACTTTTCACAGTATATGCATCTTATTTTTAAAGGATGTTTCTTTTCTACAATGAATTTAGACTCTATTTGTTCTTGGTTAGTGATACATTTTGTGTTTGTACACTTTAAGATACCCTCGATTTTTTCAGGGATATCTAATTTAGACTTAAATATTACCTTTCCATTTTTTATAATGTTTATTGTTGCATTAGGTGAAATAAGACTTATTTTATTAACATCCTCTTTGGATAACTCCAGACCTTCTATTTTTAAAATATCCTTTTTATTTCTTTTTTTAGAAGAAACATTCATAGCCAGTGTTACTGGTAATCCTTCTTTAATATTTAAGATCCTATAGACTTCCAGAGCTTTTCCTCCATCTATATGATCAATAACAGTACCGTTTTCAATCCTTTTTACCTTTAGTTCTTCCATGAGCTCACCAAGATAAATGTTATTTTAGTACCTCTTCATACCTGCTTAAATATAAAATAAATTATTGTGTTTAACTTAGTATAGAATAATATTTAGATTTTAATAATATATTCTTTAATTTTATACAACATCTCAAAAGCATCGCTTCTTTTTATATCGTCATGAGTTTTGAAGTAACTCAAAAGTTTTTCTTTCATATCCTCTTCAAATTTACTTTTTTCAAGTACGTTTTCAAAAGTTCTTAAAGGATAGTATAAACTTTTTGCTATTTTAAGTAAATCCCCACCATCTTTTTCATGTATGATTCCATCTTTTATAGCATTTTGCACCATTATTCTAAAATTAATCATTGAAAAAGTTATTTGATGGAAGTCTTCACTGAATGTAACTGCAACCTCATCATCATCTGTGATTATTCCGTTCTTATAATATTCGTATATTTTCCCTACCCCTATCATTCCATAGGTATCTAATTCAGAAGCTCTTAATGCACCCATTGAACTTGCTCCAAATATTTTCTTACCTTCGTTTAATCTCTTCAGTATCTCCCTGTGGGCCACTGCAGAATTCTGTAAAAAAACTCCGTCAATAATGCCAATAATATCGTAATTATCAATTTTACTGTCCATCAAGTCTCCTCTCTTAATAGGGGGAAATACATCAGCTTCTTTTAGAACATCCTTTATTTCATCTTCTTTTAAGGTTAATTTTGAAAAGATAGCTATTTTCATTTACTTAACCTCCATAAAAATTCAAAATATTCCTTTTCATCGGTGAGAATGTTTTTATCAACAATTGCTACGCTGGATTCCCTATTTTCAAATAAAGCCTTATCTGTCCAATTATGGCTCCCAACTACTACGGTATCATCCACAATTATGAGCTTATTATGGGTTCTTTCAGAGTTTAGAGTCCTTACTGAAATCCTTTCGCTACTGAGTCTGTTCCTGACCTTTTTATTTGATTCAACATTTCTGTCGAGAATTATTCTAACCATAACTCCTCTCTTTCTTGCATTTATCAGTTCGTTTATAAGTTCTTCAGTTTTTTTACAGCAAAATATGGAGAACATTACTATAGATATTTCCCTTTTTGCGGATTTTAAAAGGTTGATAACATAATAATAGTATTTTTCATCGTTTAATACTTTGATATCTTGTTTTGTTTTTTCTAGATTTTTAGATTCGTTTTCCACACATCTGAGATTCTTAAGATCTTGTATCATTTTTGAAAGGACAAAAATCAAGTATATCATCAGGACTAATAGTATAGTGTAGATAATTAATATATAATTCAATAAATTGGTAAAATTTATCATATTATCATTCCTATTTACAAACAAATATTTATTTTATCTTTTTATCTTTGATGTATAATTACCTATATGGATTAAATTATAAATACAATAAAACAATATTTCATAAAAACACCATAAACTCAATAAGATACTAAATTGGTGATTAAATGAATACCACCTATGATGTTGAAAGTGACATAATTGAAGAAGAAAGTAAATATGTAATGAGAACATATGGAAGGTTACCTGTTGTTCTTGTTGAAGGTAAAGGGATTTATGTTTATGATATAAACGGAAAAAAATATATTGACTTCCTTGCAGGAATTGCAGTAAATAATGTTGGTCACTGCAATCCAAGGGTAGTTGAAGCTATTAAAAATCAGGCTGAAAAATTAATCCATGTTTCAAACATATACTACAATATACCTCAAGTAGAGCTCGCAAAGAAACTTGTAAATTTAAGTGGTTTGGATAAAGCTTTCTTTTGCAACAGTGGAGCTGAGGCCAATGAAGCTGCAATAAAACTTGCAAGAAAGTATGGTAAGAGTATAGGAAAGGATGGTGGAGAAATAATCACAATGGAAAACTGTTTCCATGGTAGGACTTTAACAACAATAACTGCAACTGCAAAACCAAAGTATCAGGAAGGATATGAGCCCCTTCCACAAGGATTTAAATACATTCCATTTAATGATATAGAAGCTTTAAAGGAGAGTGTATCTAATAAAACCGTCGCTATAATGATAGAACCTATACAGGGGGAAGGGGGAATACATGTTGCAGATAAGGAATATTTAAGAGCAGTTAGGGATTTATGTGATGACGAGAATATAATTTTAATATTTGATGAAATCCAGTGTGGGGCAGGTAGGACTGGAAAGATGTTTGCCTATGAACACTATGGGGTTAAACCTGATATAATGACCCTTGCAAAGGCACTTGGTGGAGGAGTACCTATTGGTGCAACCCTTGCTAAAGAAGAAATTGCAAAGGTATTTACACCTGGAAGTCATGGAACCACTTTTGGAGGAAATCCTCTTGCATGTTCAGCTGCACTAGCTTCAGTTGATGTTATAGAAGGTCTCTTAGAAAATACTCAAAAAATGGGAGACTACCTAACCAGTAGGTTAAAGGAGCTCATGGAAAAGTACGACTTTATTAAAGAAGTTAGGGGAATGGGGTTAATGATAGGAGCTGAGTTAACATTTAACGGTGGAGACATCGTTAATAAAATGCTTGAAAAAGGTTATTTAATAAACTGTACCTCAGATACAGTTTTAAGATTTTTGCCACCGTTAATGGTTGAAAAAGACCACATAAACGGTATGATTGAAGCTTTAGATGATGTATTCTCGAAAATAATCTAATTCTATAATTTAAACTTCTTTTTTTCTTTTTTTCATTAAAAGTGAATTTATTTAAATAAATTTTGTGAAAATGTTAAGCCATTTAAAATAGTGAAAAGTAATTAAAATTAACTATTCTATTATTTTGCAAATTATGTGTGGTATCTGAGTATCCCCCTGTGGATTATATCCCGGTCTTGGTTTTTCAAATCGTTCATCGAGTAAATTAACTGATGAAATATTTTCCACAATAAAAAGTTTCCACCCGCTAGCTTCTCCACTATTGCTATCTCCTTTTATTTGATATGCTCTCAACTTTTTTTGATCGTAAGTATCATTACCATAACAGTGTGGTTCTATTGTTCTCGCATCCCCTCCATTATATATTATTTTTAATTTTCTTTTTTCATTGATTGCAGTGATTATTTTATTATACATGTTCTTCCCCCCTCGTGGATTCATATCTTATTAACTAACAATAGGTGTATAGATATAAAAAACTTAGTATTGTCAAAAAGTAAATTATATCCTATAAAATAAGTTAATAGATATCATCATGATTTCTTTAAAAGATTACCTAAAATTGTTAGGGAAGGGAAAAAGGAAGCTCAGAAAATATTAGATAATCTTTCAGATAAAAATAGAATTACACTTCAAACCAATGAATGCGTAATTCCTACAAAGGCAGTAGGGGAAGGATATTTTGGACAGGAGTTAAAAGAATCCGAAGAAGGATGGAGAAATAGGTATGATGGAGATAATTTATTAGTCATGCAGGCACTCCTTGCAGGAGGTGAATATACTCCATCGATGAGAGGAAAATTGACTTAATTTATAAAGTGTGTCTATTGTGAAGTAGTAAAATCCATAGAAATGGAAAAACCAGTAAGGAACACAGGAATACCATTGCTTAGAATTAGACAAAAACCTTCGGTTTTTGTTGTTCGCTTACTTCGTAAGCGATGTGGTAGATACTTTAACTATTTAACAAATACAGTATTTAATAAGCATAAATTCCCTATTTATTATCCAATGAATATTCCTAATAGGCTTCTGATCGATTCCATCTGTATCCAGAACTTTTTAATCCTTCTTTTAAGTCATAATTGCATAATTATCACGATTATGATATGTCTTAATATATAATTTATATAACATTATATATAAATTTATAGAATTATTAAAAAGTGAATTAAGTATTTTTTTGAAAGTCTAAAAGAGAATTTTACCTTTTGTTTTATAAAGCAATAGTTGGTAAGTATTTTTTGAACCCTTTTTTATCTCTTAGAACGAAAAATATTTTAGTGAAATATGATTTATATGTATAAAAGGCATAATTATTTATGGGATTAATACATTAATTATAATTAAACAGTATATGGTGTTATCATGGCAACAGATACTTTTATTGTAAAGGATGGGAAAATAAAAGGAGTAATTATTGAATATGACGAATATGAGAAAATTGAGGAACTTTTAGATATTGGTTTAGCAAAGGCTATGGATGAAGCAAAAAATGATAAATTAATTTCGTATGATAAAATAAAGCATTTATTGGGGGATGATGAAGGTTCTATTTAGAAATTCATTTGCAAAGGATTTGGAGAAAGTTCCGATGAATGTGAGGAAAAAAATAAAAAATATTATTGTAGATCTCCAAAATACTGATAATTTTTTTAGCATGAATTTGGATGTTAAAAAAATAAAAGGATATGGTAATTATTATCGTTTTAGAGTGGGACAATATAGGGTTGGGATTGAATGGAATGACGATACGGTTATTTTTTGTAGAGTGTTGCATAGAAAAAGCATTTATAAGTATTTTCCATGATAATTCTATTTTATTATTCTAATTATTATTTAAATGCTTTTTTAAGTTCTCGTGTCTTTATTAACCCCCTATCCGCATACTTATATTTATAAATCATTATATATAAAGTTTTAATGATACTTCACCATGTAAATTATAATAATTATTAAGTAGTTGCAAAAGTCATTATAATCTATAAAATAAATTCGTAGGGTGTATTATTGGTTTCATTATAGATGAATTACCTAAAATTGTTAAGGAATGGAAAAAAGAAGCTCAGAAATTTTAGGCGGCCTTTCAGATAGAAATGAGAGTAAATACTGAAACAATAATTATTTCTCGGAAGTTAAGGCACGGAAAGACCTTAATAATAAATGTCCAACAAAAAATGCTTTCAATTATTAACTTTGTGAATACTATAAATGAGCTCCCACATGAAAATAATTACTTTTTTATCTTTGCCCACACATCTCCTCCTCGTTAAGTGAGAATATATGATTACTATACTCTCTTAACTCCCCAATAAGTTTTGTTGTAATATGTAACAATATTTTCCTTATCTATATGAAACCAGTCTTCAGTCTAAAGTTGGTTAATGCAGATAAAAGGTATTATTCCACACTAATTTAAAAATTCATACACTATAATTCACATAAAAACAAATAAAGAATATCTTGCAGAATGGGTGATAAACAATGATGCAAAGTGGTGCAAGATGTATTGGAGGCAATATGCCTCAAGATATTCAAAAAAAAGTAGATAATCTTTTAGATGAATTCGGAAAGATTGTAGAAAACATTTCCCAAAGCCGAGAACTTAGAAAAGCTATGGTGAGAAGCAGATTGCCATGTAGCATAATAGCCTTATTAGATGTTCAAAATTTGTATATTATAGCTCAAAATCATTTTGGTATGCCCAGTACTTTATATATTTATGACCGTGATATACGATTATCACCAGAACAGGCAATAAATATATCCCGTTTTGACTTTGGATTTCACGACCCATTCCTTATAAGATTTCCAGCTTCATTGCTTGATCAAAGTAAGGAATGCCGCCAAAAGTTATTGAATGCAATAGCATTAACACATATTGAATCAGAAGTTCAGAGGGTTATAAAAATGACCAATCTTATTCAAATAAACCCAATTTTTGGACCTGCATCTTATAGTATGGACAAACAGTTGGTTTTTGTCCTTATGCCTTTTGATGATGAACTCACTACAATATATGAGACCATTATCAAACCCACAGTTGAATCTATGGAGATGGTTTGTCGACGTGCTGATGACTACAAAACAAATAAAGCAATAATTCAAGACATATGGAAGGGCATCTGTGAAGCAAGACTCATCATTGCAGACCTTACAAATTTAAATTCTAATGTAATGTATGAATTAGGGATTGCACATACAGTTGGTAAAGAAACAATTATGATCTACCAAAAAAATAAGGAAGAGGTTAAATTTCCTTTCGACATTGCTCATATTCGAAGGATAGAATATGAAAATACTGCCACGGGCGGTAAAAAACTAGAAGTAGATATTAAGGAAACAATAACGTCCATACTCGAACCTACAGCAATACCTTAATGATTTTAATAAAAAATACAATACTCTAAACTACTATACTATTCAATAATTACACTTTTAATAATTCGATTTTCTTTTTAGCTTTTCTGATTTCCTCAGCTCTTAAGTATATACAACTCATGAGTGTTTAAACTGTATATGTAAGCAAGTCCCAGTGCAAATATCTCTTTTTTATTTAGAATTTCCTTTAAAATTAATTGCCATCAGTGATAAATTTGAATAATGGTATTATTCAAAAGGTCGTCACTACAACGCCGCTAGGTTTTAAGATAACTATAAATTAAGTTTTCCATATATATTTAATTATAATTTACTTTTTAACTTTTTAGTGGAGATATAATGGCAAAAAGAAAAGGAAGTAAAAAAGAAACTATTGTAGCTAATAAACTAAAAAAATCAGGGCACAAGATATTGGAAAGAAATTCAGTTAAAAGATTAAATCAACACAAAAAAGCAGAATACGATATAATAACAAAAAGAGGTAATAAAAAATACTCTATTGAAGTTAAAAGTGGAAAACAAACATTAACAAGTACCGACATAGAAAAACATATTAAAAAATCAAATAAAATAAGGGCAAAACCAGTATTTCATGTTAGTAAAAGGGTTAAATTTACAAAACCAGCTCAAGAATTGGCTAAAAAGAAAGGAGTTAAAATAATAAGGGTTAGTAGTTAAACTTCAATTGATATAATCAATATTCTTTTTAAGTTATTACTGAATTTGGATTTAAAAAAATATATAAACCTTAATTGATAAATATTATGTTGTATGATTGAGGACAAAATTACTGAGGGGATAAATATGGAGGGCGTTGATATAAATAAACAGAACGAAGGGGAAATAAAAAAGGAGATCGATGAAATTATAGAGAATGTAAAAGCTGCATCACACAATGAGAAAGAAAAAGATGATGATAATACCGTTAATAAAACAATTAAAAATGTGGATAAATCTTTAATTGACAGTTTGGCAAACTTGCTGTCAAGTGAAGTTAAGGCAAAAATTTACATTTATCTTAGAAAGTATGAAAACAGTACAGTGGAAGAAATAGCTCATGGGACTGGGATATATCCTTCAACAGTTAGAGAGGCAATTTTAGAAATGTACAGAGAGGGGATTGTAACTAGAGGTAAGCTAGATAAAGAGGGGTCAGGTAAAAAACCGTATGTTTATTCAGCAATACCTCCATCAGAGATCGTGAAAAAAATTTCAAAGTCCCTTCAAAAGAAGTTAAATGATTTAATGATGGTAGATAAAAAAATCAAAAAGAAAGAAATTAAAGTACCATTTTTCCTGTGAAGATAGTCATAGATGAAAATACTGAGAATACTGAGAATTGAAATCTTCACATCGTAGTTTAGGAGCTCCCAAAACTTTTTAAAAATTTTTAAAGGGTCATGTTCAATAATGAAAATATATATCGTTGGGTGGTATTTTTGAAGACCTTATCCTTATGCCCCACATGTTTAAAGAAAGTCGAAGCTGAAGTATTTGAAGAAGATGGCGAGGTTATAATAAAAAAGGAATGTGAGGAACATGGTAAATTTAGGGACATATACTGGAGTGATAGTGAACTATACGAGAAATACAAGAAATATGAATACATAGGAGACAAGTTGAAGAATACAAATACTGAAAGAAAATATGGATGTCCATTTGACTGTGGACTGTGTCCAAGCCACGTATCTACAACAGTACTAGCGAATTTGGATGTTACAAATAGATGTAATCTAAACTGCCCAATATGCTTTGCAAATGCAAACCGTACCAAGATGATATACGAACCATCCCTTGAAGAGATAAAACACATGATGGTTAATTTGAGGAATGAAAATATACCATGTCCTGCAATACAATTTGCAGGAGGGGAGCCCACACTTAGGGAAGATTTACCTGAAATTATAAGAACTGCCAAGGAGCTCGGTTTTATCCATATACAGATAGCCACAAATGGAATTAAACTTCAAAATGTTGAATACATAAAGAAGCTGAGAGAGGCAGGTTTATCAACAATTTATTTGCAATTTGACGGTTTAACTGAAAAGTCCTATTTAACTGCAAGGGGTAAAAATCTACTTCCTGTAAAACTAAAAGTTATCGAGAGCTGTAGAAAGGCAGATTTTAGAAGTATAGTTTTAGTGCCCACACTTGTTAAGGGGGTTAATGATGACCAGATAGGGGATATAATAAGATTTGCTGCAAAAAATGTGGATGTTGTAAGAAATGTAAATGTTCAACCTGTTTCATTTACTGGACGAATAGATGAAAATAAAAGATTTGAGCAGAGAATAACAATTCCTGATTTTGTTGAATTGGTTGAAGAACAGACCAACGGAGAGATCTTAAAGGAAGATTTTTATCCAGTACCTTCGGTAGTACCTATGTCATTATTTGTTGAGCTCTGGGGAAATAGACCTACAGTAAAGTTAAGTTCCCATCAGCACTGTGGTGCTGCAACCTATGTTTTTGTTGAAAATGAAAAGCTGATTCCAATAACAAGGTTTTTTGATGTTGAAGGATTTATAGAATTGTTGAATGAGATTAGCCAAGAGATAAAAGAACCCCATAAACTAACAAAAACAGAACGGGCAAAAATAATTTTGAAAATTACGAAAAGACTTCCAAGTTTGGTGGAGCACTCAAAGGCCCCTTCAAACGTGAAACTAATCGAAACAATAATAAGAATTCTAAAAGGGGACAACAATGCCCTTGCAAAATTCCATTACAACAGTATTTTAGTTGGATGTATGCATTTCATGGACCCATACAACTTTGATACAAGAAGAGCTCAGAGATGCGTAATTCATTATGCCACACCTGATGGAAGAATCATACCATTTTGCACGTACAACACACTTTATAGAAAAGAAATAGAAGAAAAATATTCGATACCTATTGAAGAGTGGAAGAAAAAATTAAGTCAGTAAAAAATAAAACTTATTAGCTTTCATAATGTTTAAAATGTTGGATCGAAAAGTTTGCTATTATCCTTTTAAAAAAATGTTGGATAGAAGAAGCATATCTAACTTTCATAATGTTTAAAATCAAATTCCTCTTCTTTTATACGCTCTCCAGTTATCATATAAACTATCCTATCTCCAATGGATGCTATTAAATCACCGATTCTTTCCAAATACTTTGCAGCAAAGATAGTCTCTGTGGCCATGGTAATGTTTTTAGGATTTTCAATTACGTAGCTCATCATCTCCCTATAGAGCTGTTCATATAATCGGTCTACTTTTCTATCTCGGTCATATACTTCTCTTGCCAATTCCTCGTTTTTTGTTTTAAATGCAATTAATGCATCTTTTAACATGCTTTCAAGATAATCTAGCATTACATTTAATATCTCATTTTCTCTTTCGGCATTTAATTCAGATTTTAGAACTATTTTGGCTATTTTTGAAGCACTATCTCCTATTTTCTCTAGTTTTGATATTGTTTTAATAACTGTTAGTATCTCCCTTAAATCGGTTGCAACAGGTTGCTGAAGTGCAATAATTGAAACACATTTTTCTTCAATTTCCATTTCCTTTCTATCTATTAAATCATCTCCCTCTCTGACTTCTTTTGCAAGTTCTTTATTGCAGTTTAAAAATGAATCAACTGATTTTCTTAAAGCATCCATACAAAGGTTGCCCATATCTATTACATCACTTTCTATTTCTTCAATTTTTACATAGAATGCTTCCCTAGTCATTTTATCACCTGATGTTGTCCATTGGGCTCTATTGAGTAATTTTTCTTCCCCTAAGTACTTTCCAGACCAAGTGCAATTATATCTCCACATCCCTCTAAATACTTTGCAGTTAAAATTAGCTCTCTACAGTTAATGCACTTTTCTGGACTTTGCATACTTAAATTTACCATATCCATATAAATTTCATAGCATAGTTCTTTTATCTCCTTGTTTCTCTCGTGAACATCCATTGCTAACTTTTCGTTTCCAGTTTTAAATGCTATCAAAGAATCTATGGACATAGCTTCAATTTTTTCCATCATTAAATTCAACAGTTTATTATCTCTTTTGATATTAGATTTGGATTTCAAAGTTATTTGCGCTATTTTTATGGTATAGTTTCCAATTATCTCCAGTTTGGAGATTATTTTAATAATTGTCATTACAGTCTTCAAGTCGGTTGCAACAGGTTGCTGAAGTGCAATAATTGAAACACATTTTTCTTCAAGTTCTCTTACTTTTTTATCCAGCGAACTATCACATTTAATTACCTCTTTGGCAAGTTTTTTATCGGAATTTAAAAATGCGACCATAGATTTTCTCAGAATGCCCAAACATAGGATACTCATATCCAATACATTATCTTCTATCTTTTGAATTTTTTTAAGAAATGCTTCTCTAGGAACTTTTCCCCCCATATAGTTCACCCCCCTTAATTAATATTCTAAACTTTAGGCATTTATCCAAATAAACCCCTTATGTAGTTTTCAGTTTCTTTTTTCTCAGGTTCAAGGAATATTTTCTCAGTTTTGTTAAATTCTATGAGTCTCCCCATTAAAAAGAATCCAGTGTAGTCTGAGATCCTACTTGCCTGTTGCATGTTGTGAGTAACTATAACAATCGTATAATCTTTTTTGAGCTCAGCCATTAGATCTTCAATTTTTAAAGTGGAAATTGGATCAAGTGCGGAAGTAGGCTCATCCATCAATATAACTTCTGGTTTCACAGCGATGGTTCTTGCAATACATAATCTTTGCTGCTGCCCCCCTGAAAGACCTAAAGCTGATTTTTTTAAGTCATCTTTAACTTCGTCCCATAGTGCGGCCTTTTTCAAAGCCCACTCCACGATTTCATCCAATGTTTTTTTGTCGGTTATTCCATGTATTCTTGGGCCGTAGGCGACATTGTCATAAATACTCATTGGAAATGGATTTGGTTTTTGGAATACCATTCCTACTCTCTTTCTTAGTTCCACAACATCCACATCTTTGTCATAGATATTTTTTCCATCAAGTAAAATTTCGCCTTCTATTTTTACAGTGGGGATTAAATCGTTCATCCTGTTTAAGCATCTTAAGAACGTAGATTTACCGCAACCACTCGGTCCAATTAATGCAGTAATTTTTTTTTCATAGATTGGTAAATTAATGCCCTTTAAAGCTCGCTTTTCACCATACCACAAATTTACATTCTTTGTATTCATTTTTAAATCCATCTGACCCACCTACTTATTTAGTTGTTATTTTGCGTCATTGAATCTTATTTTAAAAGTTCTACATAATTTATTTCATTATTGAGATGATGTCATTTTAAATCTGTTTTTGAGTATATTTGCTAAACCAAATAAGATGAACATCATTAATATAAGGACTAAGGCAATACCGTAGGCCATCTGTAGTTCTTCAGCTGTTGAATATTCTGTAGCAAGTACATATAAGCTAAAAGGTAGTGCTTCTACCCTATTAAATAAACCTATACCAAACGAAAAGGCAGTTGCAGCTGTGAACATAATTGCAGCGGTTTCTTCTGCACTTCTCCCCATGGATAATATTATTCCAGTTATAATTTGAGGCAGTGCGGTCGGAACTACGACTTTTCTAATGGTTTGCCATTTTGTAGCTCCAAGTGCCAAACTACCTTCCCTTAATCCTGGAGGTACTGCTTTAAGACCTTCTTCAGTAGCCCTAATTATGGTGGGAAGTACCATAAATGATAGAGTTAAAGCCCCAATTAGGAGACATGGTCCAACTGTTTTAATTGCTATGGCATAACCAAAGAGACCAAAGACGATTGAAGGAAATCCTGCCAAACAGTCAGATGAGAATCTAATTATTCTTGTTAGGATATTATCTGATGCATATTCATGTAGATATATGGCCCCCAGTACACCAAAAGGTATGGAGAATAATACCGACAGTACAACCAAGGCAAAAGTTCCGAGAATGGAATTCCATATTCCATCAAATGTTCGTTCTGTTCCAAGTATAACGTTAATTGGGTTACTTTCTCCAAAGAAGAATTCCATGTTTATTGCGCCTATTCCATTGACAAAGATATAACCCACTATTACAAATAATATACCAATTACTGTAAACCCAAAGAGGTACAGTGTGAAAAATGCAATTTTTTCTTCTAATCTGGCTCTTTGCGAATGGTTCAAAATCCCACCTTTTAAACGTTAAGTGATTCTGACATTGTTTAGTATTATAATGATCCAATGTACTTAACTTTATTTAATCCCATTTTATTCTATATTTCTTATCTAAATATTGCGAAATTAGATTTAATCCAATAACCATTACAAACAAAACTATGCCTGTTGCAAACATTGCATAGTATACCACACTTCCTGAAGCCGCTTCCTTAATGTTTAAAACTATATGTGAAGTTAACGGTCTAACGGGATCAAATACTGATCTTGGTATAAGGGCCCAGTTTCCTGCAACCATTAAAACTGCCATGGTTTCCCCAATAGCTCTTCCCATTCCCAGCACTATACTTGATAGAATACCACTTAATGCTGCTGGAAGAATTACCTTCTTAATAGTCTGCCATTTTGTGGATCCGAGTGCTAAACTACCTTCTTTTAACTCACGTGGAACTGAATTTATCGCATCTTCTGATAGGACGGTTATTGTAGGTAATATCATAACTGCCAGTATTATTGAAGCTGCCAGCCAACTAAATCCCGGATTTACATTGAAAAAATCTCTGAGAAATGGAACTAACAAAACCATACCTACGAAACCATAAACAACAGATGGTATTGCAGTTAAAATTTCAATAGCTGGTCTTAAAATACTTTGTACTCTTTTAGGTGCCATTTCAGCCAAAAATATGGCACAACCTACACCTAGAGGAACTGCAAACAAAAGAGCCAAAATAGTTACGACAAAAGAGCCAACTATCATGGGAAATATTCCATAATAGCCCATAGTTGGATTCCATTTCATCCCAAAAACAAAATCTACAGGACTTATAAAATTAAATGCAGGTATGCCATTGAATATTAAAAACAAAATCATCGCTAAGATGATTATACTCGAAAATAATGCGCACAATTTTAAGAAATTTTCCAAAATAAATTCAAATACGTTCCTTTTATGCATTTTTTTCACCATTCCGAATGATTTGGACAAAAGTTGCTACTCCATTACAACCTTCAACCTTCAATTGCAGTATTAGATAATGGATAAGAAATTACTTCGGAATTTTATTTAATTTCCGAACTGAAGTGGATGAAATCAAAAACTTATTGAATGTTGTAAATTAATATTAACTAATATGTTCATTCAATGGCTTACATAAAAACTTATTGTTTTGTGGTAAACAGGGGATATTATTGAGGTATGCTGTATTTATATTTGACCACAAAATATTCGTAAATTTATCTAACTGACATATATAAATCTAAAAAATTGAGAAGAATATTTTATTTATTTAATAGGTAGGTAGCCTTTTTCTCTAACTATTTCTTGACCTTCAGGACTTAAAACATAGTCTAAGTAAGCCTGTACTGCAGGAGATGGTTCCCCATTTGTAATCATGTTTAGAGCTCTTGAAACTTTATAAATTCCTTTTTTAACATTTTCTTCTGTAGGTTCTACACCATTGAACTTAACAGCTTTAATAGTGCTGTCAACATATCCAATTGAAAGGTAGCCTATTCCGTTCTTGTCCTGTTTAACTGCAGTTTTCATTGCACCATTTGAATTAACTACTGTAGCTTTTTCAGTAATTTTTCCTTTACCAAGTGTTTTTTCCCAGAATACTTCTCTAGTACCACTTTCTTCGTCCCTTGTGTAAACGTTTATAGGTGCGTCAGGACCTCCAACTTCTTTCCAGTTGGTAATTTCTCCTGAGAAGATTTTTTTAACTTGCTCTTGTGTTAAATCTGAAACTGGGTTTTCTGGGTGAACTACAACTGCCACACCATCGAGAGCTATGCTGTGAGTGATTAAATTAGGATATTTCTCTTTTTCTTCAGCTTTTAAGTCTCTTGAAGCCATACCAATGTCAACCAAGCCTTCAGCAACTTGTTTGACACCAAAACCTGAACCTCCACCTGATACTTCAAGGTTGTAGTTTGGATTTTTCATCATAAATTTTTTTGCAGCCTCTTTAGCAATTGGTAATACTGTAGTTGAACCTGAGATTTTTATTGTTACTGGCTGATTATTGGCACTTACACTGTTTGAATCGGCAGGACCACCACCAATACATCCACTAAAACTGACAAACGAACTTATCAGCAATAGGCCAAAAATTAGGCCGAGATACCTTTTCAAGGGATCACCTCTAAACTTTTTGATAATAATCCCTCTACATTACGAATATATAAATGTTTCTATTTTGCTACATTTATTTCATAAAATATGAACTAATAGGTATAATGAATGAATATACCGCTTCATCATTAATAACTGTTACAAGTCTAAACTCAGAATAATGTAGTAAAATATCCAACCAAAAGCTTTACAAAGTATCACGAGATAATATCAAATGTAACATCGTAGGTGAAGCCATGTTAATGATGACTGAAATTTGATGACTGGCTCATTTTAACAGTCTCTCTCTTTATATCACACAGTTAAAAACTATTAACGAGGATCCTAAAAGCAAGAAACTCTAAAATGACACATACTTCATATATCTGATGAGCAGATTTTAACGATATTGTAATATGACTCCATAGGGCTTTACAAGAGAAATTTGGGAATATAGACATACAATCACGGCGTGAACACCAACCGTTCATCATTGTATGACAAAGGGATAAAAAGTATAAACCAATAATTCAGTAAGAAAAATAGATTAAAATATACAATCAAGATAGAAGCAAATATTGGCATAGATAACGAGTCATCATATATTATACCACTATTGAACGCTGGAAAACTATACAGTATTTAAAAGTACAATAGAATTAATATATATGCTATCATATAAATACTAATTATATAAATTAAAAAAGCGATTCCAGATGTACATGCATTCGATATACTGATACAATAGGAGGTGCGGTTACACCGGCATGATATTACCTTTGAAATATGCATATATTGAGGTTTGGAATGATGGTTAGATATTATAACCTGTTCTGAGTCTATGGCTTAACGTAGTATATATAAAGTAAATATTAATAAACTCTTTTTCTAATATACCATATCTCAATCATAAGGGAGGAATAACATGAAACTAATAGCATGGTTAGATGATCTAAGGAATGAAGATGTTAATATAGCAGGTGGAAAAGGAGCCTCTTTAGGTGAAATGTGGAATGCAAAATTACCGGTGCCTCCAGCATTTGTTGTTACTTCAGAAGCTTACAGGTACTTTATTAATGAGACAAAATTGGACGAAAAAATAAGAAATATCTTAAGTGGATTGGATGTTAACGACACAAAAGAATTAACTAAAGCTTCAAAAGAAATAAGAAAACTCATTGAAACTGCAAAAATGCCAGATGATTTGAGATTGAGCATTATTGAAAGTTATCATAGGCTCTGTGAGATGAGCGGGGGAGAAGAAGTATTTGTTGCAGTTAGGAGCTCAGCTACTGCAGAAGATTTACCTGATGCAAGTTTTGCAGGTCAGCAGGATACCTATTTGAATATTAAAGGGGCCGAAGAAGTTGTTAAAAGTGTACAAAAGTGTTTCTCATCATTGTTTACCCCAAGAGCAATATTTTACAGAGAACAGAAAGGATTTGACCACTTTAAAGTAGCTCTAGCTGCAGTTGTTCAAAGAATGGTAAATGCCGACAAAGCCGGTGTAATGTTTACCGTAAACCCAATCAATCAAGATTACAATCAAATGGTTATTGAAGGAGCCTGGGGATTAGGTGAAGGTGTTGTTAGTGGAACTGTAAGCCCAGATACCTACATAGTAGAAAAAGACCCATTAAAAGTGGTTGATATTTACGTTGCAAAAAAGGATACAATGTTTATAAAGGATGAAAATGGGGAAACAAAAGAAATACCTACTCCAGACGATTTAAAGGAAAAACAGGTTTTAACTGAAGAAGAAATAATAAAATTGGCAGAAATAGGTATGAGAATTGAACAGCACTACAAGAGACCAATGGATATTGAATGGGCCATTGAAAAGGGTGAAATATTCATGCTTCAAGCAAGGCCTATTACAACATTAGGGGAGAAAAAAGAAGTGGAAAGAAAGGGAGCTGAAGAAGTTGAAGCTAAAATTTTGGTAAAAGGTATTGGAGCATCACCGGGTGTTGCTTCAGGAAAAGTAAAAATAATCATGGACCTTGAAGAAATAGGAAAAATTGAAGATGGAGACATTTTAGTCACAAAAATGACAACTCCGGATATGGTCCCTGCAATGAAAAGGGCAAGTGCTATTGTTACAAGCGATGGTGGCCTTACCTGTCACGCAGCCATCATTTCAAGAGAGCTCGGAACACCATGTGTGGTAGGTACAAAAAACGCTACCCATGTTTTAAAGGACAACATGATTGTTACAGTAGATGGTGAAAAAGGAGTAGTCTATGAAGGAGAAATAAAGAAAAAAGAAGAAGTGAAAGAAACAGGAGCTCAGGTAGTATATCAGGGAGCTCCGGTGATAACTGCTACAGAGATAAAGGTAAATGTAAGTATGCCAGAAGTTGCTGAAAGAGCTGCTGCAACTGGAGCCGATGGTGTAGGTTTATTAAGGGCAGAACACATGATTTTAGGAACTGGAGTACATCCAAGTAAGATTTTAGCTGAACAAGGGGAAGAGGCTTTGATTGATGTATTTGCAGAGGGAATAAGAAAGGTTGCAGATGCATTCTACCCAAGACCTATAACCTACAGAACATTGGATGCTCCAACAGATGAATTCAGAGGATTACAAGGCGGAGACGATGAACCAGAAGAACACAACCCAATGATGGGCTGGAGAGGTATTAGAAGAGGACTTGATCAATCAGAGATTTTAAAATGTGAGCTCCTTGCTATTAAGAAGTTAAGGGAAGAAGGCTACAAAAATATAAGTATAATGATACCTCTTGTAACCAATGCAGATGAAATTAAGGCAGTTAAAAAAATTGCTTGTGAAATTGGGTTGAATCTTGAGAAGGATATTGAGTTTGGTGTAATGGTTGAAACCCCTGCTGCAGCCTTGATAATTGAGGATATAATAGAAGAAGGTATAGATTTCATAAGCTTGGGAACCAATGATTTAACACAGTATACCATAGCAATAGACAGGAACAACGAATTCGTTTCAAAATACTATATGGAAAACCACCCTGCGGTTATGAAACTTATTGAACATGTTATAAAAGCATGTAAAAAACACGGTATAAAAACTTCAATCTGTGGACAGGCTGGAAGCAGACCTCAGATCGTAGAAAAACTTGTAGAATGGGGTATAACCAGCATATCTGCAAATATCGATGCTGTAGAAACCATAAGAAATGTTGTAGCAAGAACTGAACAAAAGATAATACTCGATGCAATAAGAAACAAAAACAGCGAATTGTAAGTAATATTGCCGCCCATATCTATTATTTTACTATTTTTATTTATTTGATTACTATTTTGATGCATTAACATTATTATTTAATCATTATTTACATTAACTGTTTTTTGAAATTATTGAATTGAACTAATTTTTTTAGTTAAATTTAAATTATAGGGATATGCAATTTAACTAAACTTACTTCATACCAGTTAAAATTAAAACATAAAAAATTACTTTAACTTTAATTCAACGAATAAATGGCATACACATAAATTTAACTACAATCATTATTGTATAGTAGCAATGCACCTACATACCACACACATACTGTAAATTTTATAGAATAATAATATAATATAAAGTACGGAAACCGGAGATGAATTATCATGTTTGAAAAGCCAAAAGTAGTTGTTGGCGGAACTTTTGATATACTTCATGAAGGGCATAAAAATCTATTTAAGTATGCTTCAAAATATGGGAAACTTTGTATTGGGATAACAAACGATGAATTTGCCAAAACATATAAAAAACACGATATAAATCCCTTAAATATCAGGATTAAAAATCTGGAAAAATTTTTAGACGAAAACAAAATTGACTATGAGATACAGATAATAAACGACCCATACGGAGACTCTATAGAAAAGGACTATGATATAATTGTTGTAACTCCTGAAACATATCCAAATGCTGAAAAAATAAATGAGATAAGAATAAAAAACAATTTAAAACCACTGGAAATTAAAGTTTACGGCTATGTTTTAAGTGAAGATAAAAAACCGATATCAACCACAAGAATAAGAAATAAAGAAATAGATGATAAAGGCAGACTGTTAAAATCATAGTTATACTACGAACTTAGGCACTGAATGTATTACAAAGTCTCCAACTAAAAAACACTACCGAGCGAAGCGAGGTAGTGTATTGTTTTTGGAATCACCTGAGTGAAACGAAGGTGAGTTATGAAAATCCTTCGGATTTTCATTCAATCCAAACCTCTCGACAAAAATTCTTCGAATTTTTGTGAGTATCAACGAAAATCAAAGATTTTCGTGAGTCAGCGAATTCTTTGAAATTTGCTTCGATCGACGAAACATAGTTTCGTGAATCGACAAATTCCGAAAGGAATTTGTCTCGATCAGCAAATCTTCGATTTGCTTCGATTTTTTAAAAGGTTTGGAAATAAAAATAACTTGGTGTTATGATGGAAATAATGATTATCATAGTTCTCTTAATATTAACTGGTTATCTATCAAAATATTTTGGCATATTGAAAGAAAGCGACAGGTTAACACTCAATAACATTGTTGTGCACATTGCGATGCCATCAACTATCTTTTTAACCATCATGAAAAACGTTTCACCTGCGGATTTACCCCAATTTTTAAAACTGCCTGTTTTAATATTTTTAACATTTGTTATCTGCGGTTTTATAGGTTATTTAATTGGAAGACTTTTAAAATTAAATAAGGAATCATTGGGGGGACTTATATTAGTTTGTGCACTGGGCAATACTGGGTTTTTAGGATATCCAGTAATTTACGGATTTTATGGAACAGAAGGTCTTACAAGGGCAATATTTTGTGACATAGGCAGTGTTTTTGCGAGTTTGCTATTTGGGACCTATGTTGGATTGAAATTTGGAAATGAAAATAGCAATAACTCAATTATATACGAGCTCCTAAAGTTTCCACCATTGATTACTGGGATATTAAGTATAGTACTAGTATTTTTTGGATTTAATGTTGACAGCTTTCCAGGATTTATTATCAAAACATTAGGTTATTTATCAAATGCTACAATTCCTTTGATTATGCTATCTCTTGGTTTATCGTTATCTCCAAAATCTGCAAGATTTGGGGCCATTTATGGAGTTATAGCATCGATGGTTAGAATGGGAATTGCTCCTTTGCTCGTATTTGCACTTTCAACCATATTTCTCATAGATGGATTGGAAAAGAATGTTTTAATACTTGAATCTGCAATGCCCTCTGCAATGATGTCCCTTGTATTTGCGGTTATGTATGAGTTAGATGTAAAATTGGTAGCTTCAGCATGCTTTATAACTACGGTGGTTTCTTTGTTTATACTGCCATTAATATACAGTTTTTTATAGAGCTCATGCCCATGCTTTATAAGGTTTTAATTCTAAAAAATAATTTTTAAAACTGCCTCATTTTCATAAAAAAAATGATTAAAATTAAATAAAAAAGGAAGTAATAATATAATATTGAGGTAATGAAAATAGTGATTGAAGATTAATACAGATATGGCTACTAACTATCAAGGTGGAAAAATGATAAAAAAAGCGATAATTCCTGCTGCAGGATTTGGTACAAGATTACTTCCAATTACAAAAGCTCAGCCAAAGGAAATGCTTCCAGTTGTGGGCAAACCAATCATACAGTACGTGGTAGAAGATTTAGCTGAAGCTGGAATAGACAACATACTCATGGTAACAGGAAAAGGAAAACAGGCGATAGAAAATCACTTTGATAAGAACTTTGAACTTGAGGAAAAACTTAAAAAAGATGGAAAAAACGAAGCTTTAGAGATCTTAAAAGAAATTGACGATATTGCATGTATATTTTATATCAGGCAGAGGGACCAGAAAGGTCTTGGAGATGCAATTTTCTGTGGAAGTGAATTTATAGGGAACGAGTACTTTGTGGCAATGGTTGGAGATACCATCTATTCAGGAAATGTTGTTAAAAAGTTGATAGATGCATATAATAAGTACAAATGCTCTGTTATAGCACTTGAAAGGGTACCTATGGATGATGTTCATAAATATGGAGTTATAGCAGGGGAGGAGATAGAAGAAGGAATATTTAACATTACAGATTTAGTTGAAAAACCACCTAAAGAAAGAGCTCCTTCAAACTTAATTATAACCGGAGCTTACCTGCTCTCTCCAAAGATATTTGAACACTTAAAAAATACAAAACCTGGAAGGGGTGGAGAAATCCAACTAACCGATGCAATGAAATCAATGTTAAAAGAAGAAAAAATATTAGGAGTTGAAGTGGATTTCAAAAGATACGATATTGGAGATATTGAAGGATGGTTAAAGGCAAATGTGGAATTGGGAATTGAAAATATCGAAGGCTTTAAGGACTACCTGAAAGAACTATGTAAATAAGGTGAAAAATTGAAAATTCTTGTAACCGGGGGAGCTGGTTTTATTGGCAGCCATGTCGTAGATAAACTTGTAAAAAACAACCATGACGTTGTTGTACTGGATAACTTACTTACTGGAAATTTGAATAATATAAATAAGAATGCTGAATTTGTGCATGGGGACCTTTTGGATAAAGATTTAAATCTCGAAGGAATCGACGTGGTTATACACCATGCCGCCCAGATAAATGTAAGAACATCTATTGAAAAACCAGTTTATGATGGAAATATCAATGTTTTAGGTACATTGAATTTATTGGAAAAAATGAGGGAGTACGATGTTAAAAAAATAATATATGCTTCATCCGGTGGTGCAGTATATGGGGAACCGAAATATTTACCAGTGGATGAAAATCATCCCATAAATCCACTATCCCCTTATGGATTGAGTAAGTACTGTGGGGAGGAATATATAAAACTGTACAACCGGTTATATGGTATTGAATACTGTATTTTAAGGTATGCCAATGTATATGGCGAGAGACAGGATCCAATGGGGGAGGCTGGAGTCATAAGTATTTTTGTAGATAAAATTTTAAACAACCAACAACCTGTAATATTTGGAGATGGAAACCAGACAAGGGATTTTGTATATGTTGGTGATGTAGCTAAGGCAAATCTAATGGCTTTAAACTGGAAAAATGAAATAGTAAATATAGGAACTGGAAAAGAAATATCTGTTAATGAGCTATTCAATTTAATATCCAGTGAATTAGGTTATAACGATAATCCAATATACGACAAACCAAGGGATGGAGAAGTTAGAAAAATTTACTTAAATATTGATAAGGCAAAAAAATTAGGGTGGAGCTCTGAGTACGATTTGAAGGAAGGGATTAGAAGAACTGTTGAGTGGATAAAGAATAAAGAATAATTTCGGAGTGAGTGAAGCGAACGAAGAGTATAAAATTGCTTCGCAATTTTAACTTCGAACCTTTGGTTCGATGCAACGAAAACCGTTTAGGTTTTCGTTTAATATTATTTTTTAGATTTATGAAATGATAGGAGAGGTATATAACATGAAAATCTCAGTTATAGGAACAGGTTATGTTGGTTTGATTCAGTCTGTCGGGTTAGCAGAGTTTGGATTTGATGTTGTTGGAATAGATATAGATGAGAGTAAGGTAAAACAGTTAAACGACGGAAAATGTCCATTGTATGAGGAAGGTTTAGAGGAGCTCTTAAAAAAGCATGTAGGAAACAATTTAAACTTCACCACATCTTATGAACCAATAAAAGATTCAGATGTTATTTTTGTATGTGTGGGAACTCCGCAGGATAACGAAGGAAATGCAGACTTAAGGTTCTTGTTCTCTGCTGTTGAAAAGATGAAGGATTATTTGAACAAAATGTATAAAGTCGTTGTTATAAAATCTACAGTTCCAGTAGGGACCAATAGAAAGGTTAAAGAGCTTTTAAAGTATTATAATGTTGATGTGGTTTCGAATCCAGAATTTTTAAGGGAAGGAATTGCAGTTCACGACTTCTTTGGTCCTGAAAGAATTGTTTTGGGTTTTGAGGATTTGAATAACAACAAGCCAATCGAAATAATGAAAAACATGTACAAATATTTCATGGATAAAAACATCCCATTTATAATTACCGATTGGGAAAGTGCTGAAATGATAAAATATGCATCAAATGCATTCCTTGCAACAAAGATATCGTTTATAAACGAGCTCTCAAAACTGTCCGATGAAGTTGGTGCAGACATAAAAACCATAAGTAAAGCTATGGGATTGGATAAAAGAATAGGGGATAAGTTTTTAAATGCTGGTATCGGCTATGCGGGAAGCTGTTTTCCGAAAGACGTTAAAGCACTTATAAAACAGTTTGAAAACCACAATTTATCCCCTAAATTAATTAAAGCCACTGATGAAGTAAATGAAGAACAGATAAACTGGTTTTTTAACAAAATTAAAAATCACTACAAAGATGATTTAGACCAAAAAACCTTTGCAGTGTTGGGATTAGCATTTAAACCAAATACTGATGATTTAAGGGAAAGCAGAGCTATAAAATTAATAGATCTACTATTGGAGAATGGAGCCATTGTTAAAGGGTTTGATTACGTGGAGAAGGCTAGAGAAAATGCCATTAACAGCTACAAGCTAGATAAATCAAAAGCACATTATGGTTACAATTTATACGTGTTTGAAAGTGTTTATGAGACAGTTAAAGATGTTGATGGAATTATAATAGCAACTGAGTATGATTTCAATAAGGAAGACTGGGAAAAAATTGGAGATTTAGTTAAGGAAAGGGTTATATTTGATGGGAGAAATATATTGAACGAGGAAAAAGTTAAAAGTTTAGGATTTGAATATATGGGGGTCGGGATACAATAAATTGGCAATTTCTTTTTAATTTTAGATAATGATGAATAAAACCTTCGGGGTTATAATATGGAAAATGTGGCTATTATTGGTTTGGGGATGGTTGGCTATGAAATGGTTAAGAAGTATTTAGGACTGGAAGATTATAGGGTTCATATTGTAACCAGGAGCAATAAGGAATTTTTTAAGGATGATGTTGATAAATACATTGTAGACATTACCAATGAAAATAAAATTAAAGAAACCATTAAAAAAATAAATCCCGACTTTGTTGTAAATACTGCTGCAATAACCAATGTAGATTTGTGTGAAACTGAGAGGGATTTAGCATATAAGACAAACGCCCTTGCTGTTAAATATCTTGGAGAAGCTTGCAAAGAAATCGGAGCTCCGCTATGTCATATATCAACTGACTATGTTTTTGACGGCAACCGTGAAAATCAAAGATCATATACTGAGGAAGATAAAATAAATCCCATTAACTACTATGGATATACTAAGGCAGAAGGGGAGAGACTTTTAAATGAATTAGATTATGATTTAACTTCGATTGTTAGAATATCTGTTCCTTACTGCATAAGCCCAGTTAAAGTTAATTTTCTTATGTGGGTTTTGGAGAAGTTGAAAGCTGGTGAAACAATTAATGTAGTTGTTGACCAATGGAATACTCCAACCTATGTTAATGAGCTCGTTGATGGAATTGTTAAGATTTACGAAAAAGATGTTAATAAACTGCTTCATTTCGGAGGGAGTGAGAGATTAAGTAGGTATGAATTTGCCTTGAAGGTTGCCGAGGTTTTTGACTTAAATGGTGATTTAATTAATCCCATTAGGAGCTCTGAGTTAGGATGGAAAGCGAATAGACCAAAAAATACTTCTTTGAATAGTGAAAAGGTTGAAAAATTACTTAATATTAAATTAAAGAAAGTTGATGAATGTTTAAATGAATTAAAAAAGATTATTTAAGTTTGTATTAAATAATAGTATCAAATAATTCTTCTGCACTCCTTGAAGTTAGCTGGTGAATTGTAATTACACTATCAGATATTCTTTTTAAACTAACAGTAGGTTTTGTATTTATACAGAATGTGAAGATTTTTCCTTTTTTAACTTCCTCAACATACATGATAAACTCCCTATGCATATCACACTCCCCATCAGTTATAAAAACGATATCTCCATTGAAAGTCAGTGCCTTTTTAATAGGCTTCTCGAAATTTGTTCCCCCTCCAAAAAACACAGATGCAAATTCAATAATCTCCTCTGAACATGGTTTTTTATCAAATATTCTTATTTCCCGGATATCATCATCGAATAATATACAGATAAACCTTTTTTTGTCCCTCAACTGAATTTCCAACAGTGATAATGCAATTGCCTTAGCCCAGATTTCTTTCGCCCCCCTCATAGAACCGCTTAAATCCAGACACACGATAAAATCTCCTTTGGTATCATCATGATTTAGAATCTCGTAATTTAGCAATTTATGCTCTGAAAATCTTTTTAAAAAATCAACATATAAACATTCATCAGATAGGTTTTTTACTTCAGTTATAAGCAATTTTGACAAATCACTACCGTATTTTATATCGTGCTTTTCCCCATTGAAGTGTTTTATTTTTGTTTTCTGCTTTCTCAATGCCATCTTTTTAAATTTTCCCAATTTTTCTATGAATTCATTTAACCGTCTATTTTTTAGGAGCTCTTCTGCCAATTCCATTTTTTTCTTTGGATTTGTATAGCTTTTTACCCCATTACCTTTGCCGCAGATGGTATTTATTGAAGACGAGATATCCTCCATATAACTACCGAGCTCCTCCATAATGTCACTTATATCATTTACCATATTTTCGTCATAATCCTCTTTTTCTTCTTTCTTTTTTTTATCGAATTTTTCAGAAAAGTAGGATGTGGCAATAGCGGAATAGGACTCATCCAAACTAGTAATGACCTTTATGTTTTTGTAATGCCTGTTATTCATAATAGCGTCTATAATCGGGTCATGTTTTACAACCTCCACATGATATTTAAAAAACAGATAAAATATATCTTCTATTCTGTTTTCATCCAAATATTGGGCACAATAGGATAGTTTATGCTTATTTTCATTCCAGACGAGTTTGTCATATTTATCGTGTTTTATTGCATTGCATTCCATATTATCACAATCTATATTAACATATATTGTAATACTATTATTATATTAAATCATAAATTATATTACTAATATTATATTAAATCATAAATTATATTACTAATTTTATAATAATATTACTCAAAATTTATAAATTTTTTGGTTATATTTAGATTATGAGATTAACAATATCGGAGCTCTGTATAAAAAGACCTAAAAAATTTAAATTTAAATTAAACAGATTAATATGGATATCCTTAACTACCAAATGAAAAAGAAATAAAAATATAAACAGACAGAGTCTCAACGGCTGCATCATATTTATTTAAATCAAATTTTCTAAGCATTCTTTATCTGCATTGTTGTATTTATCTTCATATTTCAAAATCAAAGGTATAAAATCATTTATTAAACTCTCATCTCTTTCTTTAATTTTATTTAATATATACAATATACATGGGGAATAATTATCACAAAATTTTTTATACAAATCCAACAATAACGCTTCTTTATTCTCTGTCTTAAAAATCAAAGAAACAATGGCGTCTGCATAAATTTCATTATTTAAATTTTTTATAAGTTTTGGGTAGGAATAAATTGTTAATTTTGAGGGAATTTTTGCCAGAGCTCCGGCACTGGCATGTCTTATTATATCGAATTCGCTATCAAGTGATTTTATAAGATAAGGTATGTAGTTATAAACCTCTTCCGCATACTTTTCTCCTACCTTTCCAATGATTTTTATTCCAAGGGATATTATTTCCCTATTTTTAGTATCTAATGTCTGAAACTCATAAACAATGTCTGCAAAATCCCTTTCTCGCGTTTCCCTAATTAGTGCAAATATGTCATCCAATATATTCATTCCTATTATATCATCTACATCTTTATTGTATATTTCAGTTAATGCCTTTAATTTTGATATATTATCCAATCTAAACATTTTTTTATAATAATTATACTCATTATAATCCTTATTTTTATAATTCATTCAACAACCCCTCAATGATTTTATCAAACTCTTTGCAGTCATTTAATATGTTATCTATAACCTCCGAGGATTTGCCGTTTGATAATGCCTCATTTCTCATTTTTTTTAGTTCTAATTTTATATATCCAACCTTGCAGAGCATTTCAATAAGTTTGTTATAATCCTTTCCACAATTTTTGATTTTTTTAGTGTTGATGTATTTTAATTCCTTTTTTAGATTGTCCAAAATCTCTTTTTTTTCCAATGCCTTCTGGGAATATGAGTTTGAACATTCAAAAATAACCTTTGATACCGTAAGGTAGTCCTCCACTTCGTCCCAAAATATATGTCTTAGTATTTCCAAATCATTTTCATCAGCTTCTTTTTTCCCATTTAACAATGCATAGCTTTTTATTGCCTTAATGGATTTTTTAAGCCGCCTGTCTGATATAAATATGTTGTGATGGTTCAATTTCATTTTTATATCCAGCAGATAATCGACAATACCATCGATATTAACTTTTTCAACCTCTTTTTGTAATTTCTTAATGTCTTCTACAGTAATCTTTGTTTTTGGTTTGTAATCCTCATCTAAATAAACCAATTTTTTTAAATTTTCACGGTTGTTTATATTTTTAACGATTTTCCTAAACAAGAATCTGTCATAAAAGGCAAACAATCCATTTTCTTCTGGCAGTTCATTGGATGCTCCAAACAAACTTATCAACGGAGCTCTCTGGACTTCATCACCATTGTGATATATTCTTTCGTTTATTATGGACAACAGTGCATTTAATATGCTACTGTTTGCCTTAAAAATCTCATCTAAAAATACAATTTCTGCATCGGGCATATAATTTTCCGTCTTTCTAATAAATCTATCATTATCTTTAAGTTCTTTAATGCTTAAAGGACCAAATAACTCATCCTCTGTTGAAAATCGTGTAATGAGTTTTTCAAAGTAATCTGCATCAGATATATGGGAAGAAATCGCTCTGATTAACTGGGATTTTGCAACACCTGGATTTCCCAAAAATATACAGTGTTCATTTGCCAAAATTGAAGTTAGGGCAATGTCTATCTCTTCCTTCCTTTCTAAAAAATAACTGTTCAATTCATTCCTTATTTTCTGTATAGCATTCATGTTATCCATTTTTTTACCGTTTTTAGTTTATTAATTTTATTTAATTTTTAATTTTTTATTCATTTAACAAATCCTTTAACATGTGCATAAATGCACAGGGGTCAGATACAATACCAAGTGCCTGATGTGTCCCCCTATCCTGCAATCTGGTAACGACATAAGGGTTCATATCAATACAAACGGTTTTAACCGATGCTGGCAGCATATTTCCGGTGGCAATACCATGAAGCATCGTAGCCAATATAACACACATATCGGCCTCTTGGATGTATTTCCTCATCTCATCCTGTGCTTTTACCACATCCCTTATGGTATCTGGTAAAGGTCCATCGTCCCTTAAAGAGCCACCAATCACATAGGGGATGTTATTTTTCACACACTCGTATAATACGCCTTTTTTTAAAATTCCCTTTTCTACGGCGTTTTTTATTCCACCATGTTTCCACATCTCATTTATTGCCACAAGATGACTTTTATATCCTCCTTTAACCACATTACATTCATTGTTCATACCAAGGGTTGTATTGAACAGTGCATATTCTATATCCATTGTGGCAAATCCATTTCCACAAAACAGTGCATCAACATACCCCTTCCTTATGAGCTCCTCTAATATAGTATGAGCTCGGGTGTGAGCTATTGCTGTTCCAACGACCCATATGATTTTTCCATTATTTTTCTTAATTTCCCTCATTTCATCCATCATGGTTTTTGAATAATATTCAAGTGGTTTTTCAGGAGATACTTCACTTTGCATAAATCCAAATACATCCTTTTCTCTCGTCCTTTCCAGTGGAACCACCCTTATTCCATCATAACCAACAACTACTTCTTCGCCTTCTTTTATAAGTCCCATTCTTTTACATACTGGGATTTTTTCCCCATTTATTGTTTCGATTACTATTACACAATCCATTTCTATATCCCTGACTTTTTTCCAAACTCCATCAATTTTAACATATGTCGGTAAATTTGTGGTACCGTAAAAATTATCTGGCAAGACGCAATCCTTTGGAGCTTTTTTAGTATTTACATTCTTTGTTGAGATTATGGCGCCGATTTGCTGAATTTCTCGTAATATGTCGTCCAAATGTTTATGGTCTTTCCCCTTAACAAGAATTTTTGCATAGGACTCATCATTATTTGTCTTTCCAACATCAAGATGTTCGATATTAAAATCCCCGCCCATCATTGTAACTTTATCCAGTGTTTTTGACAATATATTGGAATCTATTATATGTCCTTTTAATTCAATAACTTCAATATTCACTATACCACCTAGCTCTACATTTAATATTTATTTTATTATTTTGATTATTTCATATTATTATTATATAATTAATTCATTAATAATATTACAAAATAAACAGAAAGTATTATATATAAGTTATTATAAACGATAGTTTGGGGGGTCATAAACAACCATAGGAACCACAAATCTAACAAATAAAACCCCTCTTAAATTTACCGCTATAACTCCGGTAAATCTGTTAAAACTTAGCATGGTATTTCCACGAAGTTTTCAAGCTAAGCAAAGGAAAGTAATGAAAATCAAAAAAATAAAATGACATCTCGCTTCGCCCATGTAATAAAGCCGAATGGGTTTTCATAAATATCCAAGAGCTGCTGAAATTTATTGGAATTTCATCTAATGTTTAACAAAATGGTAAAGGGGCATGATTATTATTGTTTTGAAATGAATATCCATTTGCCTTTACTTGTTTGACTGATGAAGAACATGTGTGGTGGAAATACTATAATTTTAGTTTTTTAGTTTTTGTTGTGCGTCCACAGATTTTTGAGGCAATATTGATGGCCAGAATAGTCAGCATATTGTGTAATATTTAATCACAAAATGCCCTTTTTACGTCATTTGGCAGGTATTTTAAGGTATTTATTTAGGATAATATTATAATTTTATTTTGCAGTATGGTAGTTTTAATATTTTTTCAGTATATAATCTTATCTATTTAATATTTAATGAAAAATATTATATACTAAATATTATAATTATATGGAAAGTTATTATTGTATAGTATAAAATAAGGTGTTAGAATGACCATATATGAAGATAAAATAGATTTGTATGATGAAAAGGGAAAACTTCTTGAAGAAAATGTGCCATTGGATGCCATAAGCCCGATTATTAATCCAACGGTAGAGAAAATAATTGGTGATGTTAAAAGGTCTGTTGCAGTAAATCTATCTGGAATCCAGAACGCACTAAAAAACGGGGCAATTGGAGGTAAGGCTTGCGTCTGCCCTGGAAGAGAACTTGATTTGCCAATAGTAGAAAATGCCGAAATTATTGCTGAAAAGGTAAAAAAATTGATTCAAGTACATGATGGAGATGACACAGTTGTTAGATTGATTAACAAAGGAAATCAAATGCTTGTTCAAATGCCTTCAAAGAGGTTAAAAGTAGCTGCTGATTATACAATATCCACCTTAGCCACAGGAGCTGCGGTAACTCAGTCAATAGTTGATACTTTTGATGTGAATATGTTTAATGCACCAAATATTAAAACTGCAGTTTTGGGAAGATATCCTCAATCAATAGATTTCCATGGTGCAAATATTGCGGCATTGCTTGGTCCCCCTGTAATGCTTGAAGGTCTTGGATATGGGTTGAGAAATATCATGGCAAACCATGTCGTGGCAATCACAAGAAAAAAGACATTAAATGCCGTGGCGTTATCATCCATTTTAGAACAAACGGCAATGTTTGAAACAGGGGATGCAGTAGGTGCATTTGAAAGATATCACCTACTCGGTTTGGCATTCCAGGGGTTAAATGCAAACAACCTAGTTTATGAGATTGTTAAGGAAAATGGTAAAAACGGAACAGTGGGAACTGTTGTAGCATCAGTTGTTGAAAGAGCTCTGGAGGACAAAGTTATTAGACCAGTAAAAACCATGCCATCAGGATTTGTAGTTTATGAACCTGCTGACTGGGCATTGTGGAATGCTTATGCAGCAGCAGGATTGGTTGCATCTATCATGGTAAATGTTGGGGCAGCAAGAGCTGCACAGGGTGTAGCTTCAACGGTGCTTTATTACAACGATATTCTCGAATATGAAACCGGACTGCCGGGTGTTGATTTCGGTAGAACAGAGGGAACTGGAGTAGGTTTCAGCTTTTTCAGCCATTCTATTTATGGTGGTGGAGGTCCAGGAACATTCCATGGAAACCACGTAGTTACAAGACATAGTAAAGGATTTGCCATTCCATGTGCCGCTGCTGCCATGTGCCTTGATGCAGGGACTCAGATGTTTTCCGTTGAAAAAACATCTTCATTGGTAGGTATGGTTTATAGTGCGATTGACTATCTGAGAGAGCCGTTAAAGCACGTTGCATTGGGGGCCTCAGAGGTTAAAGATACACTCTAATTTGACAAATATTCACTAACAAATCCATGCTCATGCCTTAGATAAATTAGAGATAGGGTATAATCATCAAAAATACGGTATATTGCATACTTCTATTCATACAAAACTCGTAGGTGAAATTATGGAAGAAATAAAAGCTGTAGATATTCAGATATTCCCTTACAGGTATTTAAAGCCTGAAACCACTGAAAAGGTATTAAATTCAGTTTATAGTCTTGGGGAGGATATAATACGAGTAATTATTCATGGCCAATCTTTACCAAAATATGTTTATTACGGACCTGCAAGAGGTACCCCAGTAAATCATCCAGATAGGAAAGTCATCAATGTTAATGGAAAAGACGTTGAATTAACCGTTAAGGTTGGGAAATTTATCATTACAGTTCCATACGAAAAAAGTGTAGAGCTCTCAAAAAAATTAGATGAAATATGTAAAAAAGCACTTCCATTTGGCTACAGCTTGAATATGGGAGCATTTACAAAAGTGAAACCAACGGTTTCCGACTATTTAAAGTATGGAGAAGGATTTGAGGGTAAAATAGACCCTAGATTAATAGGAATGGTTGACCCTACTGCAAGAACTTCTGATAAAGTTAAGATGATTAAAGGTGATTAAATGAAAGGGAATTATAAACCGCAGTTTTACCCTGGGGAAACGATAATAGGTGAAAATAGAAGAAGGCATATGAACCCAAATTTTAAATTAAAAAAATTAAGGGAAATTTCAGATGATGATTTAGTTAGGGTTTTAGGGCATAGAAACCCTGGAGAAAGTTATAGGACAGTTCATCCACCACTGGAAGAAATGGACTTTGAGGAAGATGCTATCAAAGACCTTGTAGAACCAATTGATGGAGCAAAAGAAGGTATAAGGGTCAGGTATATTCAGTTTGCAGATTCCATGTATAACGCACCTGCTCAGCCATACGATAGGGCCAGAACCTACATGTGGAGATTCAGAGGGGTAGATACTGGAACACTCTCAGGAAGGCAGGTTATTGAAATAAGGGAGCTCGACTTGGAAAAGATTTCAAAGTGGTTAGTTGAAACAGAAATCTTTGACCCTGCAACATGTGGTATGAGGGGAGCTACTGTGCATGGGCACTCATTGAGGCTTGATGAAAATGGGCTCATGTTTGATGGGTTACAGAGATACATCTATGATGAAAAAACAGGGCATGTTCTGTATGTAAAGGAACAGGTTGGAATACCTTTGGATGAACCAGTAGATGTTGGAGAACCGCTTCCACAGGAATATCTTGCAAAAATTACGACCATTTATAGAAAGGACAATATTGGAATGAGGGAAGACAAAGAGGCATTGGAAGTTGTTGAAACAATACATGTAGCAAGGAGTGAGGGGGGATTTGGTATGAACTCATTTAAAAAGGATTTGAAAAAGAGATTAGGTGAGGAATAATGGATGCTGAAAAGAAACTGTTCTTAAAGGCGTTGAAGGAAAAGTTCGAAGAAGACCCAAAAGAAAAATATACGAGCTTTTACTGCTTCGGAGGATGGAAACAGTCTGCAAGAAAAAGAGAGTTCTATGAAGCAGCTCAGGAAATAACATCAAAAAGGGGAATTCCTGGATACAACCCAGATATTGGGGTTCCATTGGGGCAAAGAACATTGATGACCTATAAAATATCTGGAACAGACGAATATGTAGAAGGGGACGATTTGCACTTCTGCAACAATGCGGCAATTCAGCAGCTTGTAGATGATATTAAAAGGACAGTTATTGTAGGTATGGATACAGGACATGCTGTTCTTGAAAAAAGGCTTGGTGTAGAGGTTACGCCTGAAACAATAAATGAATATATGGAAACAGTTAATCACGCACTGCCAGGAGGTGCCGTTGTTCAGGAGCACATGGTTGAGGTTCATCCAGGTTTAGTTTGGGATTGCTATGCAAAGATATTTACCGGAAATGATGAGTTAGCAGATGAGCTCGACAAAAGATTTTTAATCGACATAAACAAAGAGTTCCCAGAAGAGCAGGCAGAGATGTTAAAAAAATACATTGGAAATAAAACATATCAGGTTTCAAGGGTTCCAACAGTAGTTGTAAGGTGCTGTGATGGTGGAACAGTTTCAAGATGGTCTGCCATGCAGATTGGAATGTCATTCATTACGGCATACAAACTCTGTGCTGGGGAAGCCGCAATTGCTGACTTCTCATATGCGGCAAAACACGCAGATGTTATTCAGATGGGAACAATACTTCCTGCAAGAAGGGCAAGAGGGGCAAATGAGCCAGGGGGAGTTCCATTTGGAATATTTGCCGACATAATCCAAACATCAAGGGTGTGTGATGACCCTGCGGAAGTGACTTTGGAAGTAATTGGTGCAGCTGCAACATTCTACGACCAAGTATGGCTTGGCTCCTACATGTCAGGAGGGGTAGGATTTACACAGTATGCAAGTGCAACCTATACAGACGATATTTTGGATGATTTTGTGTATTATGGTAAAGACTATGTGGAAGACAAATATGGATTGTGCGGTGTAGAAGCTTCAATGGATGTTGTGAGGGATATTACAACAGAAGTAACATTATATGGTATGGAACAGTATGATGAATACCCTACATTATTGGAAGACCACTTTGGAGGTTCTCAAAGAACTGGGGTTGTTGCAGCAGCGGCAGGTTGTTCAGTTGCATTTGCCACAGGAAACTCAAATGCTGGAATTAATGGATGGTATCTAAGTCAGCTATTACATAAAGAATACCACAGCAGATTGGGATTCTATGGATACGACTTACAAGATCAGTGTGGTTCTGCAAACTCTGTATCCATTAGAGCTGACGAGGGTGCATTGCACGAAGCAAGAGGTCCAAACTATCCAAACTATGCCATGAATGTGGGGCATCAGCCAGAATATACAGGTATAGCCCAGGCACCACACGCTGCAAGAGGAGACGCTTTCTGCTTCAACCCACTTGTTAAAGTAGCATTTGCAGATAAGCACTTGGTATTTGACTTTAAATGGCCAAGAAAGTGCATTGCAAAAGGAGCTCTGAGGGAATTTGAACCTGCAGGTGAAAGGGATTTAATCATTCCTGGAAATCATTAAATCGAGGTAAATCCTTTGGAATTGCTTTTATAAAAATAGAAGGTCTTATTCTATTTTAAAAATAACGTATTATTGGAGCTCCGATATATTTTTTATTTTTTTATTTTTTTCAGAACTAGGTTTAAAAATATAATTTAACAATATCTAAAAAATACGATCTACCGTCTGTTGAAGTGAAAAACAGTGAAAGACTTTAGAAATGCCCTTGAATTTCTGATATGTGTAAATGTAAAAGAACCGTAGTGATAACCGATGAGTTTTCCCCAATATATTTCAACTATTTTTTGGAAAGAATTTTGAAGAGAAGCTCCTACAAAATGTTTTTAAAAAGACCTCTATATTGTATGAAGAACCAGAGTTTATTTTGAGGAAGAGTTGGGGATGTCCATAGGTATTATTTTATACTTGAAGCAATAGCTTTGGGATATAATAGAATCAGCGAAATATCTAACTTTACGGGAATTAGGGCAAATGATTTGCCCAAATACTTAAAAACACTGATAAATTTGGAGTTTGTTGAAAGAGAAATTCCAATTACTGATAGTCCAAAGAGTAAGAAGGGGCAGTATAAAATAAAAGACAATTTTTTTAGATTTTGGTTTAATTTTGTATATCCTAATAAGGGAGAGATAGAAATTGAAACTTATACTATAGATTTTTTACGATTTAACCAGTATTTAGGACATATATTCGAAGATATTGCAAAAGAGTTTTTACTTAATCTTTCAAAAAAAGGGGAGCTCCCATTTAGATTTTCCAAAATAGGCAGATGGTGGCATAAAGGTGAAGAAATAGATATTGTGGCAATGTCTAAGAATAATGAAAAGGTTTTATTTGCAGAAGTAAAATGGAAGAAATTGACATTACGAGAGGCGAGAGGGATTTTAAAGGATTTGGAAAGAAAATCACAACTTGTTAATTTGAAATCTGAAAATTATTATTTTTGTCTGATAGCAAAAAGTATTGATGGTAAGGAGGAGCTTCGAGAAGAGAATTATTTGGTTTATGATTTGGATGATTTTAGAAGATAAGAACGGGAGCTCCGATAAATACGTCCCCTAAAAATAAATTTTATGAAATGAGTAAATCAATGTTTATTATTGTTATAATTGATATTTGAAAGTCAGGTTTTGAACTTTGATACTACTGTTAGATAGGATTTGAACCGTATGTTTAAAAATGTGAATGATATATAATAATAGATTATCAGGTGAGAATGTGGCAACCACTTATGAGTTAAGGATATACGGAATTGAACAAAATCCTCCGGATTTTGTAACCCGAAGCTACGCTTCGGAAACTCAACATGTAGGATTTAGAGATAAAATAGAAAATTTAGGTTGGGCAGATGGAATTGATGAACGAAAAATTGGATAGAATTATAGAATTACTGGAAAAAAATAATAAATAATTCTTTTCTCTTGTGTGGCAAGAGAGCAAGGAAATCACTTCGTGATTTCGTCTAATACTTAGATTTAATTTAGGGGAGCTCCGGCAGTTATCAGTTTATTCATAAATTTGAATAGGAATATAAATCTAAGTTTTATTTTTTATATATAATGAGTTAAGATGAGCTCAGTTAAGACTGTTTTATTACCGTGGTAAGTTTGAAATACTGCTCTTCACACATTTTATATTGGTGAAACTATGAAATTCTTCAACAGAGAAAAGGAAATTAAAGAAATCCTTCACATTTTGAACAAAGAGCCAAATGATATCTATTTCATCTACGGTTCCATAAACAGTGGTAAAACTACTTTAATCAACCATATAATAAACAACAAATTAGACGATAATTACAAAGTATTTTATATAAATTTTAGAACCTACCTAATATCTGAAAAAAGAGACTTCATAGAGGCGATATTTACCACAAAAAAAGAGGGAATCTTAGAAAAAATAAAGGACAAATCAGAGGTAATAAATCTAATCACTAAAACCACAAAAACTTTAACAGGAATTCCCATTCCAGAAGTAGAATTTAACAAACTATTTGAAGAAAAAATAAACGATGCCTTTCAGTATTTAAATGATGTGGTTTTAGAAACTAAAAAGAGTGGTAGAACCCCTATTTTAATTCTCGACGAACTTCAGATGATAAAGGAAGTAACCACAAATGGTCAAAAATACCTATTAAAAGAACTATTTCAATTCTTAGTCTCACTAACAAAGGAACAGCACTTATGCCATGTGTTTTGTTTAACTTCTGATAGTCTATTTGCTGAATATGTGTATAATACTGGGGAGCTCGAAGGTAGGGCAAAACATCTTTTAGTTGATGATTTTGATAAGGAAACTGCAATAGCATTTATGGGCTTTTTAGCAAAAGAAAATGGGGTCGCACTCTCTGATAGTGATAAAGAAAAAATATATTCATATGTTGGGGGGAAACCAAAGGATATAGCTTATGTAGTTGAAGAAAGTAGTTTTAAAGATTTAAATGAAGTTTTGGGGTTCCTACTGAATGATGAAATTCAAAAATTAGATGCGAAATTTGAAATTATGGATTATTTAAAACCAAAGGTAAAAATTGGGGAAAATATTGTAGAAATTGAAAAAGAAGATATTTTAAAATCATTAAGCCTATTTAAAGATAAATATACCATTTCAAAAAAAGAAATTCCTACCCTCGTGTATATTTATTTAATCAAAGAAAATATATTATTCCTAAACCCACAAGAAGGAACATTAAAACCACAATCATTTTTAATTTGGAATGCTATTAAAAAGGTGGTTTAATTTTCATTTAGTTTATGTTTTCAGAGCTCAGTTATTTATATGGAGTATGGAATTTTTAATAATTTTCATTTATGGGAGTTCTGATATTTTTTATGTTTGGGATAAATTGAAAAAAATATATTGGTTATGATATAAGTTCTTTTTTAATAATAAGCTTTTGAAGAAAAATATAAAAATCTTTTAATTAATCTATTTTCTCAAATGCTTCTATTAACTTAATAATAATTTCATACACTTCATCAATCCCATGCAAGCCGTCTTTAACTACCTCGAGATTAATATTATCGTATTTATGAACTATTGCATTCGGAGCTCCGAAGGAGCGGAGAGCTACAAAACTCGAAGAGTTTTGTTCAATCCTTAATCCATTGTATAATTTTAAAAGGGCTGCATCTTCCTCAGATAATATTTTTTTGTCAGTAAGTGTTTTTATATTTGAGTAATCATCTTCAACTACTGCCCCAATATCTTTTACAATCATTGCTACAATATCCATAGAAACTTCCACACATATTTGTAGGGAATACATCAGAGCTCTTTGGGTAATCTCATCTGTAATATCATATTTTTGAATTATATCGTATTCCTCTTCGAACTTTTCAAGTTTTTTAAAGTACCTATTCAATCTACTGGAATTCTTTGATTCGCTCATTGAATTTCCTCCTTAAAAGAATTTTTTCCCTAACGCTTGAAAAAGTATTTTCCTTAATCCTATGTTCCATATCCCTCCAAAGTTTTCTAAACTTATAAAAATACTCCGAGAGCTCTAACTCATCACCATATATTACATTACCTTTGAAGTTTTTGATTATGTTAATTTGAATATATAGTGGGAGCTCCTCGAAAATTTTTAAATCGTATTTTCCCCCTAATTTTCTCAATATTTCAAAATAGTAATTATTATCTTTTGGATTTACAATACATACATCAATATCGCTTTTTTTAGTAAAATCCCCCGTTGCATAAGAACCAAAGAGAATTATTCCCATGCAAGAATGTTTATATTCTTTAAAATCTTCTTTTAATTGCTTGAATAATTCCATAATTTCACCATGATAGGAGCTCAGTTGATTTTATAGAAAATATAATTATAATATATTAACCATTACTATTTAATATTTCGATAGTAACTGTCACGAGGATTCAGGTGAGCTCTTTTAATAATCTTTCATTTAGAGGAGCTCCGATAAGTGTCTTTATATGTTCAGAGCTCAGTTGATTTTATGTGGTTAAGAATAATCATTTAATCATCTGCATAGGTCTGCTCTTCTACTGTCTTGTTTTGTTTTAAAATACTGGTAGTTTTATTTTAATTATGGGATTTTCCTATTTTTTCAGTTAATTTTTTTATATGTTTAAATAGCGTAATTAAATTAATTTTATTTCTGGATTCGTTGATTTAATATATCTTTCATGTTTTTCCTTTTATTTTGAAAATTGGGAATAATTATTTATAATTTATTGATATAATATACAGTTAGCTACTATACTCTGACTTCTAAGAATATGAAAGTTAGGAAGGTTGTAGAGTGTTGGTTTAGTTGGGATTGACGGAGCTCTGAGGGTAATTTATATATGCTAATAACTCTTTATTAAATTTATCTTCCATATGGGGCATTTTAACAAAAGGGGACTAGAATTTAACAATATGATGAATTTTTTAGTAACATTACTTTAAATTAAGTGTAATGGTGAAACTATGAAAGTAGTAATTTTAGCAGGAGGCTTTGGAACAAGATTGGCAGAAGAAACTCACAGCATACCAAAGCCAATGGTAGAAATTGGGGGAAAACCAATTTTATGGCATATTATGAAAATATATTCTACTTATGGATTTAATGATTTTGTGATATGCCTTGGATATAAAGGATATGTTATAAAAGAGTATTTTGCCAATTACTTTTTGCATAATAGTGATGTAACAATAGATATTAAAAATAACAGTATGGAAATACACAACAACTATTCTGAACCATGGAAGGTTACTCTTGTAGATACTGGACTCAATACAATGACTGGCGGTAGACTCAAGAGGGTGGCCAAATACTTAGATGATGAGACATTTATGCTAACTTATGGTGATGGAGTAGGAAATATTAACATAAAAGAGCTCATTGAATTTCACAGAAGCCATGGTAAGCTGGCAACAGTTACTGCGACACAGCCTGAGGGAAGATTTGGGGCATTAAAATTGGAAAACAATAAAGTTACAAGTTTTGCTGAGAAAATGGACAATAAAGATAGCTGGATAAATGGGGGGTTTTTTGTATTGGAGCCAGAAGTAATTAACTACATAAAAGACGACAATACAATATGGGAAAGAGAACCTCTGGAAAAATTATCAAAAGATGGGGAATTAATGGCTTATTTCCATGACGGTTTCTGGAAACCTATGGATAAATTAAAAGATAAGATGGACTTGGAAGAAATGTGGAGCTCAGGCAATGCACCATGGAAAATATGGAAAGAATAGGTGGGATAATGTCCAAAACAGTACTACTGACAGGAGCCACTGGGTTCATAGGAAGTCATTTATTAGAGGAATTAATAAATCAAAATTATGAGGTAATAATTCTTAAAAGAAGTTTTTCCAACACTTGGAGAATAGACCATTTGTTAGATAATATAACATTTTATGATATAGATAAAGTCCCTATTGAAAATATTTTTGACAATCATGAGATAAACTATGTTGTGCATTTGGCAACCTATTATAAAAAAACACATGAATATAACGACATTGAAGAGATGATGGAATCAAATATAACCATTCCAACGAAGATACTTGAACAGATGAGATTACATTCTGTTGAATATTTTATAAATACAGGGACATTTTTTGAGTATGATTTAAATTCGAGATTAATCGGTAAAAATAACAACATATGGCTTTTGAGCATATCACTTATTTTGTTTGTGATTGCGGGATTCATTAAAAGGGGATATAAAAGAGGTAACACAATAGTAGACAGTATAAATAATAATACCTTTGAAACCATCAAAAAAGAAATAGTGGATATTTATCCTATGTTTGTAAGTTTAATAACCAATAAAAAATATGTTGAGGGCATAATTAAAGCATACTGCATGTTTATTAGTAAACTAAATGCCCATAAATCCCTAACTCCAAGAGAGATATGCAATAGGTATGGTAACATTAAGGGAATAGAAACAATAACAGAAATATTTGAAAAAGTGTATTATGGAAATAAAAGCCCTGAAAAAGATGATATCAATAAATATGATGAATTCTTTAAAAGGTCCTTGTGAATTACGTCTCTCTTATAGAAAGGGACTTCTTGCGAAATATATTAAAATAAAATTAATTAAAATATGATTTTTTCAAATTTTCATTTATCTCTTCAAGTATTGCCAATCTTTTACACATGCCGTCATCAAAACTACAATCACCGCATGCAATACATGTGAGTTTGTCTTTTATGCCCACTCCTATGGTGTTTAACCCTGAAATCACTTTTTTATTTTCAAAATTATCTGCAACACATTTTAAACCTGCCCCACATGCAAGTACCAATATGGAATCAAAGGAGCTCCCTCCAACATCTTCTGCCAATGCCTTAACAGCATCGTATTTGCATAAACTATCTTCTAAGGAATCAGGTAATTCATCATGTTCAAATATTTTGAACCCATTTTCAGCTAATATTTTCTTCATCTCTTTTACTTCATCAGGACCTCCAGTTTTACTGATCTTTGCACATTTACCGCAACCTATTACCATTAAAACTTCAGTATTTTTTTCAGTTAGCTTCCTTTTAATCTCGTCTATATCTTTTTTGATTGTTATGGCTGACATTGTATACCTCCTAAATATTAATTTATGGTAGATGAAAACATATATAAAATATTTTTGAATCAGTTTTTACACTTACATGAAGATTTTCGATTTTTAGATTTGCACTTTTTACCACACATTGGGTGGGGGGCATCTTTACTGAATGAAACCCATACTTCATCATTTATATCGTATTTCAATAAATTTCTTGTGGTAATTGCATACATCTCCATACTACCTATATCTACAGCAACTTTTAATACTGAACCATTTGGAACTATGTCGATAACCTTTCCCCTTATTGTGTTATTTCCAAATGATGTAAGGAGCTCCCTAATTCTTTGATTTTCAACATCTCCGGTTTTAACCCTATCCAATACAACATCCTCTGGATGAATGCATAGGGATATCTCTTTTCTGGTTTCGAATATTGGATATTTCCTAACTCTTATTTTAAACGATGTTTTTGAATTGTTATTACCATTTATTTCCACTATTGCAGTGTCATTTTCTAATTTTAATACTGTTCCTTTCAAAATATTCTTTACCCCAACAAATTTTGCAACAAATTCGTTTTTTGGATGATAAAATATTTCATCAGGCTTTCCAATCTGTTGAATTATTCCTTTATTCATTACTGCAACATTATCCCCCAACAACATGGCTTCTGTTAAATCGTGGGTCACATAGATTCCAGTAACCCCCAATTTTTTCAGTGTGATTTTTAATTCCTCCCTTAACTTTTCCCTTAAAACTGGATCTAAAGCACTTAATGGCTCATCCAATAGTAAAACATCGGGATTTATTACCAAAGCCCTTGCTAGTGCAACCCTCTGTTTCTGTCCACCACTCAGTTGAGATATTTTTTTATTCGTTAGATGCTCAATTTCAAGAGCTCCCATTATTTCATTTACTCTATTTTTAATCTCATGTTCTGGCATCTTCCTTATTCTTAGTCCAAAGGCTATATTTTCAAAAACATTCTTATGTGGAAATAGGGCGTACTCCTGGAAAACAAACCCTATATTTCTTTTCTGCGGAAGGAGATTATTTATCACTGTATTGTTAACTATTATGTTGCCAGTATCCTGTTTTACCAATCCTGCTATAATTTTTAGAAGGGTGGTTTTTCCACAACCACTTGGTCCTAATAGAACCATTATTTCGTTATCATTTACACTTAAATTTATGTCGTTTAAAATTTCTTGCCCATTTAGTCCTTTAGATACATTACTAATTTCTATCATAAGTTCCACCGTATTTTACCACTTATATCCAATATATCCCACCTCAATCTTTGGCTGCAATTCTTTTAAATAACGCCAGAATTCCAAACGATATAACAATTAGAATTAATGATAGGATATTTGCAATGTCTCTGTTTCCACTCAATGCGTTATTGAATATTGCTATAGGTAGGGTGTCTAAAAGCCCACAGACCATCACTGTGGCCCCAAATTCTCCTATTGCTCTGGCATAAGTCAATATTATTCCAGATATAATTCCAGCTTTTGATAAAGGCAAAATTATCTCCTTAAATATTTCATAGTCACTTGCACCAAGTGTTTTTGCAGCATCAATTAATGACGGAGATATATCTTGAAGAGAAGCCCTAATACTTCTAACCATAAAAGGAAGGGCTACAAACGTCTGGGCCATAACAATTGCAAAAGTCGTGAACATTATCGTGATCCCCAATACATGTAGTGGGTATCCCACCAATCCGTACCTTCCAAAAGTTATTAAAAGCAAATATCCTGCAACAGTTGGAGGTACTACGAGAGGGAGGTTAACAATGGTATCAAATATTTCTTTCAGTGGAAATTTTTTGTAAGTGAGTATATATGCCAGTGGAATCCCAACAAAAAGTGAGATTAACGTTGATACAAGAGAAGTAGTTACACTTAAAATTAAGGGACGTAGTATTGATTGGTAATCAATAGTCATATCTAAAGGGCTTGAAAATATGTTGAATAATAATGCCACAAAGGGCATGATTACCAATAAAATAAATACACCAATACTTAGCCCCATCAAAAATCTAAAGATTATTAGTCGCATGTCCACCACTTGTTTTGCAGGATATTCTTTGGAATTATTGTTTTGGAGTTATAACTACAAGTTCATTCTTTGCAAATATGGTGTGGTCTTCTACAGATCCTTCATTTTCAAGAAGATTCATATGTTTTAAACTTGCTGAAGCAAATACATCTGCTCCACTTTCTCCACCTACTGCTCCACCTTCTATTTTCTGCCTCAGAGAACCTGAGCTCGCAAATAATAATTTTACTTTACATCCTGTCTCTTTTTCAAATTCATTTCCTATATCTTTAAATGCATCTGTTAATGACGCAGCAGCATAAACTACAATAGTTCCTTCAATTTTTTCAGGACTGTAAGGTTTTGGGTTATCTATTGGACTTACAAACCCATATTTTGTTAGTATTTCCTGCCCTTCTTTTGAAAGAACAAATTTCACAAACTCATTTGATTCTTTTTTATTATCACTGTCTTTTAATACTGCAATAGGATATTCAGGGACTACATTAATTTCTTTTGGAATTGTAATGATTTCTACTTTATCTTTTTCCATAAACGCATCGGTTCTATAAACAAATCCTGCATCCACTTCTTTTGAAACTACTTTATCCAAAACTGCCCTAACATTGGCATCTTTTGAAACCACGTTTTTTAATATTTTATCTGCAAGTTCTGGATTCGATCTTTTCAAGTTATCTATGACTTTGACCGCATATTTTCCTGCTGGAACGTGATCTGGGTTTCCTATGGATATTGTTACTCCATCGTTTCCTAGATCTTCAAAGTTTGTTATTTTTACATCTGGTTGATTATCAACACATCCAGAAAATGCTACGATAACACCCAATATAAGCAATAATGCCTTTTTCACAATATCCCCCATATTTTAATCGGAAGTATATTTCCTACTTTATAACATAATAAAGGAAATCTCTTTCCTATCACATGATATATAATAATATTATATAAACTTTTCGATACTGGGGTATTTTATTGTCGATATCGTTTATTTTTTCAAAATTCATCATTTTTACAATATGTTAATTAATATTAATTACTATTTTATACAGATACTAACTTAATATAATTGCTAACTAATATTTTTTGGTATATATTATTTTCCATATTTTAGCTGAAAAATACAAAGATTAGTCGTTTTCCCCAAAAAACGGTTAAAAACCTTTTTATATTGTTAAATACAATATATAGTTGTTAAAAAATAAAAAATAAAAGTAAAAATATCTTAAAATAAAAGATATTCGCAAAAATAAATTTTGCTCAAATGGCTCAAATGTGTAAAGTTTTATAGGTTTCTGATGATCCTACCAAGAGATTTGCAGCATCTTCTGCAATTCTCAATGCTCCACTATATCCTAACATAGGTTTCCTATGGTATCCGTACCTATCGATAACTGGGAATCCAACCCTAAGCAAAGGTATTTCTTCTTCATTTGCTATATATCTTCCCCTATAATCCCCGATAATCAGGTCGATAGGATTTTTCTTTATGAACTTATGGAGCTGATATAAATCGCCATTTTCAAATACGGTGATTTTTACATCATTCTCCCTTGATATTCTTTCCATTTCAGAGGTGAAATATGGAGTTTTAGTAGGAGAAAGGACAGCTATGACTTTCATTCCCATTTCAAATGCAAAATCTGTTAAACCTATAACTTTATCTGGATCACCAAATATTGCAACTTTTCTGTTTCTCAAAACACCGTTTGCATCTACCATGGCATCTATTGCATAGCCTCTCTCGTCCCATATGGAATCTGGAATTTCTTTACCTGATATTTCAGATAATGTCTTTACAAAGTTATCTGTATTTTCAATTCCTATTGGGAACTTTAGATTGTAGGATGTAACCCCAAAGTTTTCAAGATATTTTGCCCCACTAATACCTTCGATTCCAAATGATATTGTGGCCTTTGAATTCGGAGCTCTTTTTATGGCATCAACTGTTGTTTCACATTCTGGAAACTTTTCCTTTGGACGTCTCAATGGACGGTCAAGTGAGGTAATATCTGTAAGCAGGGTGTAACATATGTTCATTTCCCTGCATATGTGTTTTATTTCTCTAACATCACCTGGATTCACCACTCCAGGTATTATATTTATTTTATTTGAACGTCCTGAAGGGTTGCATTTGCCACTACTGCCCTTTCCACATCTGCCAGTTTTATTTTTTTCTTCCATTACAAGTGCCTTGATAATTTCTTTTAGGGTACTGTCATATCCATTTATGTGGGTGCCTACATAAGATGGGGTACTTACTGCAACAACGTTGGCTGAAGACTTTGATTTTTTACCCTCACATCTTTTCTGCGTCTCACCGCAACGTGATTTTCTACGTTCGCAGCCTCTCTGTCCATTATGATTTTGATTTGAACAGTTGCATGGTTTCGTTTCATCGTATTTACAGAACTTGGCCGTATTAGAAGTGCTTGCAGTACCTGTAGATTTACCGTGACACTTGCTAAGGTCCTCAGTGGCTTTTTTTAATCCACCTTGTATGTCCTCACCAATAGTCTCACTTAAACCTGTTGTCATCACCACTACTAAATCCGGCTGTTTGTTTTTTACAATATTTTTAATACCATAGATCAGGTTATCTCTGCCCCCATATATTGCCGAAACTTCATAAAAACCCGTAGTGGCAATTTCAACAGGTTCTTTAAAGTGTTTTGTTATTATACTCTTTACATAGCTGGCACATCCTTGGGAACCATGAATAAGTGGAACGGTTTTATATATGCCAAGTGCTGCAAATACTCCCCCCAACAACTGATCCATTTTTGGGGAATTCACAGTTAGTGATCTTTTTTCTTCGTTAATAACTTCGATTGAAATAATTTCACCTCATAACCCTTTCCCGACATTAATCACATTAATCATTTCACAATCTACAGTTTTATGGCTCACTAAATTATCGTATAAGTTTCCAGACCTTTGAGTTAACCGTTCCATAAACTTCCTCTGCAAAATTTACAAAGCCATCAAATCCTACATAACTTCTTTTTATCCCCCTTCCGTATATGAATGGAGTTCCAAGTTTGTATAGGAGCTGCCTTGTTTTATTGTCGGATACGAATATATCAGGTTTACATTCAAGTATTATCTCTTCGAGCTCGTGAGTATTTGGATTGTCAATTATGATGGTCCCCTCTGGAACCCTCTTAAGTATTTTCTCGTAATTTTCTTCATTTCCAAAGTAAGTGGCTATTCCTACTATTTCCATTCCAAGGTCATTTTTAAGAGGATTGATATAGTGAAGAACCCTCTGAGCACCGTGACATATAAAGACCTTCTTACCTTCAAGTTTCTCCTTAAAGAACTCCAATTTTGGTTTCACTTGTTCTAGATTTTCACTTATAACCTTTTCAATTTTCTCTTCATCTATCCCAAGAACCATGCCTATTCGTCTCAGCGCAGTTGAACAGCTTTCAATACCAAAGAAATTTGCAGTCACATAGGGAATTCCATATTTTTCCCTCATCATTTTGGCTAAATTCATTGAACTTTTCATGCAGTGTACGATGTTGACCTTTGCTTTGTGCATGACCCTTATTTTGTCAATAGATGCATTACCTGTAAATGAGCATAAGACTCTAACTCCTATCTTACCCAACATTTCCTCTATAACCTTTGCATCTTTTACACCAAAATCTCCTATAAGATTTACATCGTAAGGTGTGGTTTCACACTCTCGGGTACCTATTAATTGAAAGAGCTGTTCGTTTGCTATTTTATGCCCAGCATTCTGATTTGCACCTTTAAAACCTGCACAATTAAAAGCTAGTACTGGTATCCCTAATTTTTCACTGGCTTTTTTTGCTACAGATTGTATATCGTTTCCTATTAGTGCTGGAGTGCATGTTTCATATACAAAAACTGCATCAGGATTGAACTCCTCTGCAGCCTTTAATATGGCTTCAAATAACTTTTCTTCACCACCAAATATTATATCGCTTTCTTGAAGATCTGTTGTAAATCCGTATCCGTATGATTGGGAACGGTAATCCCATGAATGGTATGCACAGCTCATGGGAGAATGTACTAGATGAACCACGTTTTTTATTTGGTTACATATTACTACCCTGCATCCATGAAATGCACATGATCTTTCACTAGAATCACCCGGTAAGGTGAATTTAGAACAGGTTGGGATAACAGCATCCTCACTTTTAACAGTACAGTGCATAGTTCGATCTGGTCTTTCTTTGTCACAGTTAAGTACTTTGTAAGGCATAGTATCACACGATTTATTAATAACCTTTTAAATAATCTTTAATTAATAATCATGATAAACATAATACTCAAATAACCAACATTTCTCGCAGGTAAATTCTCACAATAATATTAATATTTAAAATGTGAAACCAGAGGTTTCACCAATAGGGAAAAAGTGGCAGTTATGAATCAGTTATGAATTATTGCAGCACATCGTAATTGTAGCATATCCAAGCATTAGATCCAGTCAATACCTTTGGATTTACAAATGTTCCTTATTTCTTCTATGGTTTCTTCTGGAACTCCAAATTTTTTAACATCATCAAGACTACCTACATCTTTTGGTTTTCCATAACCACCATAGCCGTATTTCTCAATGATGTATTTTGCTACAATTATGGGAATTCCTTTAAGGTTGGTTACCTGTACGAGTACATCCCCTTCAACTGGTTTATCTTCTTTTCCTATCTGAAATGTGGCATACACAAATTCATCGCCATCATTTACTGCTCTCCCCATCTTGTCATAGAACTTCGCCAATCTAATCTTCATATCAGACATGATATCATCCTTTTTTACTAATTACTGTTGTTTTTGATCCCATGGGACTTTCGTATCAAGTATTGTGTTTACTATATCATCAAAGAATCTTAAAGTTCCCATATATCCTACCATAGGCCATCTAAAGTGCCCAACTCTATCGTATATTGGGAATCCCATTCTAACAAGTCCAATATCCATATCTTTGGCTATTGGTACTCCACCTCTTGGGTGTCCTATGAGTAAATCTACTTCCTTCTCTTTAACTGACTTCTCAAAGTCCCAAAGGTCTGAGAACTGCACTTCAATGCCAACATTGTGTTCTTTGGCAATAGCTTCCATTTCTTTTTGGTATGTTCTTGAAGGTGTCTGTGTATTTACAACAACCGGTTTCATCCCAATTTCACAGCAGAATCTTGCTACTGCAACTACGAAGTCCGGGTCACCGAATATACCTACTTTTTTATCCATTGTATAATGTATGGTATCAGCAATTGCATCTATAAGTTTACCTCTTTCATCAAGGAGCTTATCTGGAATACTTTTCCCTGTGACCTTTGCAACATTTATTACGAAGTCATCGGTGTTCTTCAAGCCTATTGGCAATCCATAATATGCATCAACTTTGTATCTTCTTCTGAGTATTTCTGCACCAGCTCCTCCAGCAGTTCTACATAGGGCAAAGGTAGCTTTTGCATTTGCAGAATCTACGAATTCGTCCAATTCAGTTCCAAGTCTTGGGAAGTGTGGTATTTCACCAAGCGGTTCTCTAAGTGGTTGGTAGAGAGTTTCACTTATATCGAATAATACTGAGTAATCTTCACGATCCTTTAATCCAAACATTTCAAGCATTCTCTTTATCTCAAGTATATCTCCAGGGTTAACACCAAATCCTGGAATAATGTTTATTTTATGGGGTTCTTTCTCATCATCTTTTTTTGCAAGGTAGTTGATGAAAGCCTTTGCTGCATTGTCATATCCTGTGACGTGGCTCCCCTGGTATGATGGACAGTGGATTGGAATGATTGGTAGTTCTGCCTTTTCCTCACCTAATTTTTTGGCAATATTCTTTTTAGCCGCCCTTATGAATGATTCTATATCATCCCCAATGGTTTCAGAGGAGCACGTTGTAATTACTGATATTGAATATGGATCATACCTTGCTACCAAGTTAGTCAAACCATCAACAAGGTTGCTCATACCACCATATACTGCAGCATGTTCGTGGAAAGATGCTGTAGCTATAGATACAGGTTCCCTAAAGTGTCTGTTGAATGCATACCTAACATAGGTGGTACACCCCTGGGAACCTTGAACAAATGGAATTGTACCTTTTACACCAACTGTTGCCCACATTGCTCCTATCGGTTGGCATATTTTGTTTGGATTAATTGTTCCTTTTCTCTGTTTTTTTACGTAACAGATTTCGCCTGCGTTGACTTCACTCATTTAAATCCCCTTTAAAGTTTTTGAATTTATCCTCACCTTCTTTTAACACATTCCATACTGGGTGGCATACCGCTTTGTAAACGTCTCTTGCAAAGTTCACAAATCCTCTGTAACCTGCATATGGACCTTCTTCGTAAGAGTGGGAATTAATTGTTGGAACTCCATATTTTCTGAATAAGTATCTTTCTTTTAATCCTACGAGCATAAAGTCTGGATCAAGTGTTTTTACTGCTTCCTCAAGTTCTGGTTCATTTGGTGCATCTATAACTAATATGTCTTTTATTCCAGCTTCTTTGAAGTTCTTGTTCATCTTTTCATAATCATCTGTGTGGGAGAATGTACAGCATGCAGCAACGTATTCGACCCCAAGATCTTTCATAGCTTTTATCCAGTGCCAGGTTCTTGGTCCCCCGACATATACCATACAGGTTTTTCCTTCCAATTTTGACTTATAGTAGTCAAGTTTAGGTTGTATGGCTTCCATTTCTTCTTTTATAACCTGGTCAACTCTTTCTTTTGGTAAATCCAGAGCTTTAGCAACATCGTAAAGTGATTCAGCTATATCTGACAGCCCAAAGAATGTAGCTCTTGTATATGGTATATCAAATCCATCATTTATCATCTGGGCAATATACTCAGCTGATCTTTGACAGTGTACTATGTTTAATTTAACATCCATTAACTGGAAGAGCTCATCCAATGATGCATTTCCAGTGAATGTTGTCACATATCTGCATCCAATTTTTTCAAGTAATGGCTTGATAACTGCAACATCCCAATCCATGTTGTAGTCCCCGATCAGAGCTACATCGTAAGGGGTTTTTTCCTCTTCAGGCATACATTTTTCTGGGAATTCCTTTCTTTTTAATTTCAACCATTTGTAGAATGTCATGTTGAAAACGTGGTGACCCTTAGACTGAGATACACCACAGAAACCAGGGCTGTTAATAGCAATAGCAGGTTTTTTTGTAGCTTTTTCAATATTTCTTGCTATTGCATCTACGTTATCCCCGATTAATGCCGTAGGACATGTTGTATATATGAATGTACCGCTAGCTTCTGGGAATTCCTCCATGACTTCAAGACATGCTTTTTCCAGTGTTTTTTCACCGCCGTATACGATATCTGATTCCTGCATATCAGTACAGAAGCAGTATCTTCTGTGGAATTCGTTATCAGATAATGCCCTTCTTGTTCCCCAGGTGTAGTAGGCACATCCTATCGGTCCGTGAACCATGTGAATAGCATCTTTTATAGGCCCTCCAACCACACCTCTTGATCCAGCAAACGCACAGCCTCTTTCAGTCATGTCTCCTGGAACTGTGTTGGTATTACATGCTGGAAGAATATTTTCTTCAGGATCGTAAACATACGTGTGTTTCATTCTTTCTGGAATAAATTTATCACAATCTAATAATATGTATGGCATATATTCTCACCTTTTCTGAGCGTTAGCGAAGCATAAGATATATGGGAACCTTCGATTTCCAATATGTTAAAATGGGCTGAAAATTGGGAAATCGAGTAATTCTTGGAGGGATAACCTCCGCTTCGCTCCCGTAAATAACTTTTTTGATTTCCCACTGTTTCTTTGATTCACTGATCGTTTTATACTAATTTAGTTTCCTATGGCTATTTCTCCAGTTTCTCCGGTCCTTACTCTAATGGCCTCTTCCACTGGTAAAACAAATATACGTCCATCTCCAAAACTTCCTGTTCTGTTTACTTTTGAGATTATTCCAACAACCAAAGGAACATCAGCATCGTCCACCACTATGGATATCAGCCTCTTTGGAATGTATTTGATAAATCTTCCTTCCTTTTCTCCTTCTTCTATGATCTTTTGGATATCAACAATCTCAGGTAGATTTGCTGAAAAATATCCTTTTTGTTTTCCCCTTCCAAAGCACTCGGCCATTGTTACTGCTGGAAAACCAACTACATCAAGTGCTTTTACAGTTTTTGAAACTGTATTGGGCCTTATTATTGCTATAACCTCCTTCATAACTTCACCAACTATTAAATTCCTGTTTCTCCGGTTCTAATTGTATATGCCTCAGTAATAGGTTGGATGAAGATTTTACCATCTCCAAAGTTTCCAGTACTGGCTGAAGATTTTATCAATCCCACAACTTCATCTACTTCGTCGTCATTTACAGCAATTAATAATATGGTTTTTGGCAATTCATCGTAGAATATTTCACCAACCTTCAATCCTCCTTGCTTACCTCTTCCCACACTGTTTATTTTTGTAAATGCTGGATAACCAGCGTTTTCTAAGGAATCTACAATATCATCAACTTTATCTGGCCTAACAATTGCCTTTATCATCTTCATTATGTCACCATATCAGTTATTAAAAATTAATAGCGGAGTCATTAATTAATTTAATTTTCATTTTTACAAATTATAAGTCAATTAATCCGTATTTTACAACTAATTCTTCCAATTCATCCATAGTCATTGGAGTTGGTTTCACAAGTTCGTCATTTTCATCAATGTTTTTTGCCAGAGTTCTGTATTCTTTTGCTTGATTACATTCTGGATCGAACTCAATAACGGTCATTTTGTTGAATTCAGCTTTCTGTACAATGTTGTCCCTTGGAACGTAGTGGATTAATTTGGTTCCAAGTTTATCGCAGAATTCATCCATTAACTCTTTTTCACCATCGACATTTCTTGCGTTACAGATTATACCTCCAAGTCTAACTCCAGACTGTTCAGCGTACTTTAAGATACCTTTTGCAATGTTGTTTGCGGCATATAATGCCATCATCTCCCCTGATGTAACAATGTAGATTTCCTGTGCAAGACCGTCTCTAAGCGGCATAGCGAAACCACCGCATACAACGTCCCCAAGGACATCGAAGAACAAGTTGTCTAAATCATCAGGGTATCCTTCGAGCTCTCTCATCATATCAACTGCAGTAATAACCCCTCTACCTGCACATCCTACACCAGGTTCTGGACCACCACTTTCTACACATAATATGTCTTTAAATCCTATTTTTCTTACTTTTTCAAGAGTAACCGCCTCTTCCCCCTCTTCCCTAAGTACATCCATAACGGTATCCTGTGGTTTTCCGTGGAGAATCATTCTTGTTGAATCTGCTTTTGGGTCACATCCGTGAATCATAACTTTTTTATCGAAAAAGTATGCAAGTGCTGCTGCGGTATTTTGGGTTGTGGTTGATTTCCCAATACCTCCTTTTCCATAAATTGCTACTTTTTTAGCATCTGGTGCAATTTCATCAAAACTCATTACAAACACCCCTGGTTTTAATTATTTAGTTCGGAAATATATTTCCCATATTATGCTAATTACACGGAAATATATTTCCTGTCAACAAGCAGACATATGTATTTATAATATATAAACTTTTTTATTTTAAAAATTTAAATTAATAAATTAAACTAACTTCCATAAAAAAATTAAGTTTAACTATATCAAACCATAAATAGTGCAAATACCAGAAGTGTAACAATAAAAAACTATTTTATAAACTTCATTTAAAAATTTTAGAAGTAAACTTTAGGGTGCGTATATGAAAATAGAACACTATATAATTTTAATGGTGATATTGGTTGGTTTTGTTACTATGCCGTTATTAATTCCTACCATTAAAACTACCCAAACTTACAGTATATTTAACACCCAAGAAAATGGGTGTTCTAACTTTTTAAAATTAATGCACAATAGCAATACTATAAAACCGTTAATATATCCATATTCTAATTTAAGGGATAATTCAATTTTGTTTATAATAGGCCCAGATGTGGAGTTCTCTGAGGATGAAGGGCACCTTTTAAGAAATTACGTATATGCCGGAAATATTCTTGTTGTCGCAGATGACTTTAACAAGGGAAACTCCCTTTTGAAATCGATGAATGTATCAAATAGATTCTTGAAAAAACCACTTTACGATTTAGCCGGACCTATTGCAATAGGGAATAGTAATATATTTGATAGTTATGTAGTGTTAAATAACCCAACATCAATAGATGGGGATGGGAAGACCATACTCTCTTCAAGTTCCTCAAGTAACGTAAATAAGTACCCAATTCCATTAAGTGAGAGATCTTATCCTATAATAATAGAGAAAAAATACGGGAATGGAAAAATAATTTTAATTTCAGATCCTGATCTATTTACAAATACTTTATTTACATACAATAATGAGTTTTTAAAATCGTACTTTAACTACACAAATAAGATAATATATATCGATGAGTTTCATCATTCTGATGTAAATCCTCAAAATATAGTAACAATAACTGTGAAAAATAACATCCTTCCAACTTCTATTATGTATCTATCGATATTCATATTGTTAATTAGTACCATAACAGAAAATATTGGCAATATCTTTAATAAAATCCTATCTAGTTCGATCCTTCGTAAGGTCATATCTAAAATACAGGAGAAGAGCTCAAGTATGAAATCTAACAAAAAAAGTGAAATTTTTAAAATGGCAGAAAAATATAATATGAGCAAGGATATAGTTTATAAGATATTAGATAAAATAAAGTAAAATAGAATAGTGTATTATAAATTGAATTAACTAAATAGTTAAAAAAAACAACAAGATTTTTAAAGTGAAATTATGAATGTGTTCCAAAATATTAGAAACGAACTAAAAAAAAATATCGTAGGAATGGATGGGGTTATTCGCGATCTATTCATGTGTTTGATATCAAATGAGCATATATTAATTGAAGGGCTCCCAGGTTTGGCAAAAACCACAATGGCAAAATCATTTGCAAAATGTATAAATTTAAAGTTTTCTAGAATACAGGGGACACCTGACTTAATTCCTTCAGATCTTACCGGAGGGGATATTTATAAGTTACAATCTGGAACATTCGAATTTATGGAAGGTCCATTATTTGCTAACCTTGTTTTAGTGGATGAAATAAACAGAATGTCTCCAAAAACCCAATCTGCATTGTTAGAAAGTATGGAAGAGAACAGTATCACGGTCGGTAAAAAAACATACAATTTACCAAAACCTTTTATCGTTATTGCCACTCAAAACCCTGTAGAGTTTGAAGGTACCTATTCACTGCCAGTTGCTCAATTGGATAGGTTTATGATGAAATTATCCTTGGATTATTTGGATGAAGAGGATGAATTGAATGTACTAAAATTAAAAACCATGGAAATCGAAGAAGAAGTTAAACCGATTGTAAACAAAGAAATATTGAATAGTATTTGTGATGAAGTGAAAAAAATTCATGTTTCTTTACCAATATTGACCTACATAAGGGACATAGTTGTTGCAACAAGAAAAGATGATAGAATAACATTAGGGGCAAGTACAAGGGCAGGTGTTCATTTATTAAAAGTAGCAAGAGCTCATGCCTATTTGGATGGTAGAACATATGTAATTCCAGATGATGTAAAAAACAATGTTTTAAAAGTTCTTTCTCATAGGTTGGTAGTTGATTATGAGGAAGAGAGTTCAACAGAAGAAATATTAAAAGATATTGTAAACAATGTAGAAGTACCAAAAGGTGATTTTAGATAATTAATAGATAATTATGCTTAAACCGAGTATATGGTTGTGGAAGCACCATAATAACCAACAATATATACCATAAACAAGATAAGGGTATCAAGGGGATTTAATGGATAAAACATTGTACAATAAAATACTTTTGGTAACTGCATTAATTTTTTATGCCAATGGATATATTTTAAGTAATCTATACCCCACCCTACTGGGAGCATTTATATTTATATACTCCTATTTTACAGAAAAAATGTTTCATAAAAACCTCATGATTTTTAAAGCCTCTCCTGTTAAATATTCCCTAATCGAGCAAAATCCTAACGACCCAACCCTTTTTAAAAGTGTTGGATCCCAAAAATCAAGACCTTTCTCAGGGGATTTGGTTTCAAATAATATAAAATTAAAAGAACATCATCCTTCAATTATTCTTTTTAAACTATATTCAAAAAATATAATCCCATACATGTTATTTAAATCGAATAATGGAACAATCAAGGTGATAAATGAAAAACTTGACGAAAACATGGAATATATGGAGTATTTTGTTGAAGTAACACCCCACAGGAAAGGAGAGTTAAATATCCTGTTGGAAGGAAATATATTTGATAAAATGGAATTAAACTCCCACTATTATTCTAAATCATTTGTATTTCAAGTGATGCCATCAGTTGAAGGATTAAAACATAGTATTGAAAAAGAGGCAATGTTAAATTCAACAATTAAATTTATTACAGAGCCTGAAATTGACGAATTAAAGAAATACGAATTTGGAGAGGATGTTAAGAGAATAGACTGGAAAAAATCCATATGTATCAACGAGTTAATTGTAAGAAAGATGACTTACAGAGGGGATAGTCCTATTTACTATATTTTAGACGCAGGATATAGTATGAGAAAAAGTGTTGATGAAAATAAAAATAAAATCAACTATGTAACTGATATTTTGATGAGTTTTTTAAAGAGCTCGGATAGCGAAAACGATCAACATCTTTTTATACACGACGATTACAGGATATTGAAGTCAATATATTTGGAAAAAAACAAGCTAAAAAATATAATGGAAAAGGAATTATTGAATCTCAAACCTATTTTATTGGATAAGTATTATCCTTCGCCTATAACACTATACAAGGACAATAAAAACAAGGATTTTATACTCCATTCATATTTATCTAAAAGTAAAAAAGGATGTTTTGGAATTTTTGAATGTGCAAAACGACTTATCAAGATGAACGCCGGGACTGTAATGATATTCACAGATTTGGATACAAATATATCTCCCTTTTTAAAAAGTGTAAATATGTTAACTAGAAAGGGATTTAAGATAATAGTGTATGCTGTTTACTCCCCATCTCTAAACATTAAAGAACATGAGATAGACGAAGAAATTTTAAAACTACTTTATGATCACTACCTAAGTAGGAAAAAAGTCATTAAAAACTTAAGAAATAAAGGCATTACTGTTGTTGATTTAACATGTAATGACAAAATAGATAACATTCTTAAAAAACTAAGAAGGAGAAAACATGTATAGGATTCTCTTGCTTTTTCAGGGCATTATATTTTTAAATTTTTTAAATAGCGAATATGTTTTATTGGGCCTACTAATTTCTTTTCTAATTTCCTATTTTAAAAAAGTCTATGGATTATTGGCATATATAATATGTTTAATTTATGCTTCAAACAATATAGTTATTGGAAATTTGTTTTCTTATGATTTTCTTTATATTATAATCTATCTAATAGTTCCTTCAATTCTGGGTTTAGATCTTATTTTAAAAAGGGATACATCATTTGAAACAAAATATTTGGTATTTTTAGCTCCTTTAATTTTTGCATACCTTCTTATGTATTTGGGGATAGAATCCATTGAATCGACAACCTTGGTGTATGTTTTATTTTTAATGTACGCAATTTACTTAAATCACCTGAACGAAGTGAAGGTGAGCTATGAAAATCAAGGATTTTCATTCAATTTTGGTAGGGAAGTCAATAGAACTTTATTGTTAACGGTATTTTCTATGGTATCCATTCCAATATTAATTCTTTACATTTTATACGTTCAATATCCCAATGTATTAAGTGATGCAAGATCTCAGTGTTCTATCCTTATAGGTTTCTCTGGAATAATGTTATTGATATATAACTTGAAAAAAGTTAACGATTGAGTTAACCAAGAATTTCCATTACTTTTTTAAATACAATTATTATGAATATTATGATTCCCAAGTACACTATTACTTCGAGTTTTTCCTGTGTTCTTTTAGAGAAGTAAGGCCTAAATAGTTCATAACCAATAAGAAAAGCGATTAGTAACAAAGTAACATATAGATCAATTGCACGTACAAAAATGGATATAAAAGTTATAAAAGGAATCAATAGGATTAAAAATATCAACTTATACTTCATTCAATCACCTGAGCAAAGCGAAGGTGACTTAAAACCTTCGGTTTTAAATTCTCTCGTTTCTCAGCAAATCACCAACTTCGTTGGTGAGCCACAAAAATTATGAATAATTTTTGTTCAATTCCAAAGAAATTTGCTTCGACTCGACGAAACCGAAGGTTTCGTCGAGATTCACAAAAATTCGAAGAATTCTTGTCGAGTCGAAGCGAATTTCAAAAAATTCGCTGATCGAGACAAATCGGAGATTTGTCGATTCACAAAAACCTGAAAGGTTTTCGTTAAGACTCACGAAACCTTCGGTTTCGTCGAGAGTTGAATAATCGTAGATTATTCAACTAACTCAAAGAGTTTGTTCAATCACCGATAACTTAATAACTACATTATTATTCTCCTGTTTTATTTCATTTATCTTTAACACTTTATTCAAATTTCTCGCCAAACCTAAAATTACAAAACCACATACAGGACAGGGAATCTTTTCGCACAATTTTTCTTTTTTAAGCTTCTTACATGCTTCATTCTCTTTTATTTTATATGATATTGTTATATCCTTATCTTTATATTTTATATTAACATCACCCCCCATATCAAATAAACTTAAGGCGTAGGATAGATGTTCATCAAATATTTCTTTTGACACTTCATCGATACTTTCCCCCTGTTTATCCAACATGTTGATAAATCCCTTTCCAAGTGGAGAAAACACAACACCCATTTCTTTCTTATTGTCTGAATTTACAAATATAATATTATCATCTATTACTGCAAAATTTATTTCAAAATCTTCATTTAATGGAAGAAATATGGTTCCATTTTTTATATTATGTCGAGGAGGAATGACAATACCTTTTGTATTTATTTCCAAATTTTTTATTAGTTTACTTATTAAATCAATATAATCGTTAAAGATAGTTGAACTTATATCGTATTTTAAATATTTTTCATGTGAAAATATTAAAATAACCGTTCCGATCAATATTGAACCTATCCCAAGATTAATAAAATAAAATATATCGTTTAAATATCCATTTATTAAAAACCCTAAGCCCAACATTACACTTAGGAAACCTACTATTTTTTTTATTAAATAACTATCAATAGCCATATGAAAGCCCCCTAGAAACCTTTAAGAAAAGTATCTCAAAACCTAGTCCCCACTTTTTATCTTGAAAGCTTTGAAAAGCTTTGGTAGTTAAATGAAATTACTTCGTATTTAACGAAATTACTTCATAATTTCATAGCTCTTCGTTCGCTTTGCTCACTCCGATTAAATTAAACTTTTATTTTCATCTTTTGATACATTCGTCCAAAGATGTAACTCCCTATATACTTTTTTCAAACCTAATTCAGAAGATTCGTCCAATAGGATAAACTCTATTTTATGAACCCCCGTCTTGTTTATTGAGAAGTTCAAAGGTATCAAAGCTGTCTCATTATGGTGGATTAAATGAACTTTCTTTGAAAGGGCATAGTTGTAAGATAAAAATCCATTCCAATTATTCACCTGATCCAAATATACTGTGTCATTATAATCGTATGTTTCATTGGATAGAAATACCAAAACAGTGTAGTTCATAGGCCTGTATTCAAGGTTTCTTACCCCTATAATTATTGTGGCATTTTCGTTATATTTTAAATTGGTTGGATAATCGTATGCCTTTAGGTTTTCATTCAATATATAAAACTCTGTAAACCTTTCCCCCACTTTTGGAGCGTGAATAAGATATACTGTTGTAAGAATGGAAGCAATAAGTAGAATTGACAATATTATTGTCAAAAATTTCTCTATTTTTTTGTCCATTTATTCACCATTTTTTTATTTACGTGTTTATTAAAATGCAAAAAGTTATATTTATAGTTAATAACTAGTTTATTGTATATTAAAGCTTGATGAAAAAGGATTAATTACTACTAAACATTTTGGTGAAAAAATGCCATTTATTTTTAAAAGATTGGAAATTCCTGAGGTCGTATTGATAGAGCCAAAGGTTTTTGAAGACGATAGGGGATTTTTTATGGAAACCTACAAATACAGTGAATTCTCTAAAATTGGAATAGATAAAATGTTTGTTCAAGATAATCGCTCCAAATCTAAAAAAGGAGTCTTAAGAGGGTTGCATTATCAAAAAAATCCAAATGCTCAAGGAAAATTGGTTACATGTCTAACGGGGGAAATATTTGATGTAGCCGTAGATATAAGGAAAGGTTCTCCAACCTATGGGAAATATGTAGGAGTTATCCTATCGGAAGAAAATAAAAGAATGTTATATATTCCAGAAGGATTTGCCCATGGATTTTGTGTTTTAAGTGATGAGGCAGAAGTAACCTATAAATGTACTGCAGAATATTCTCCAAATGACGATGCAGGAATTATCTGGAATGATGAATATATAAACATCAACTGGCCTATAAAGAACCCCATACTTTCAGAAAAGGATAAAAATCATCCTACATTAAAAGAAGCGGATAACAATTTTGAATATAATAATAAAAAAACTCCAAATAGTTGGTGAAACGGTGAAGGGAATAATTTTAGCAGGAGGTTCTGGAACAAGACTTTATCCTATAACTTATGCCGGGAATAAGCACCTAATGCCAATATATAATAAACCGATGATATATTATTCACTATCCATATTGATGCTTTCCAAAATAAGAGATATACTAATTATAAGCACTCCAGAGGAGCTGCCAAAATATAAAAAATTATTGGGAAACGGGGAACATTTGGGAATAAGGTTGCACTATAAAGAACAGTTAGAACCAAAAGGATTGGCAGAGGCATTTATAATCGGAGAGGAGTTTATTGGCGATGATGATGTGTGCCTAATACTTGGAGACAATATTGTATATGGGAGTGGATTAACTGGATTTTTATTAAACGCAAGACAGGAACTTTCAGAAGAAAAAGGAGGAATTGTTTTTGGTCAGTATGTTAAAGATCCAGAAAGATACGGTGTTGTTGAATTTGATAGTAATGGAAATGTAAGAGGAATCATAGAAAAACCAAAAAATCCACCTTCAAATTATGCAGTAATTGGATTGTACTTCTATGATAATGAAGTTGTTGATATAGCCAAACAAATAAAGCCTTCTTGGAGAGGGGAGCTGGAAATAACCGATGTAAATAATGAATATTTAAAGAAGGGAAAGTTAAAAGTAAAGCTTTTACCAAGGGGAACGGCATGGTTTGATGCAGGAACCCACGATAGCTTTTTAGAGGCAAGTAATTTTATCTATTCAATAGAGAAAAGAATGGGATTAATGATCGGATGTTTGGAAGAAGTTGCATATCGTAATGGGTGGATATCCGAGGAACAACTTTTAAAACTTGCTAAACCACTATCAAAGACAGATTATGGAAAATATTTGGAAAGATTAGTAAATAATAAATTATAAATAAATAACATAATTGAAAAAGGTGGAACAGTGAGAATATTGATTACAGGAGGGGCAGGATTCATCGGTTGTAATTTTGTTAGAATGATGGTTAACAAATACCCTTATGATGAGATAATTGTTTTTGATAATCTGACCTACTCCGGTAGAATTGAGAATTTAAAGGATATTAAAGATAAAATAACTTTTATCAAAGGAGATATTGCAAATCCAAAAGACTTAGAAAAGATAGGAAAGGTCGATATACTCTATAATTTTGCTGCAGAAACTCATGTTGATAACTCAATAAAAGATCCGGAACCTTTTATTAAATCAAATATTCTTGGAGTTTATAATTTGTTAGAATACGTCAGAAAGTACGATATAGATAAATTCGTTAGTATAAGTACTGATGAAGTTTATGGGAGTATTGTTGAAGGCTCGTTTAAGGAAGATGATCCACTGGATCCTTCATCACCCTATTCAGCAAGTAAGGCTTCTGGAGATTTGCTCTGTAAGAGTTACTATAAAACATACGGAGCTCCGGTTATTGTCACCCGTTCAAGTAACAACTATGGGCCGTACCATTTTCCAGAGAAACTTATTCCAAAGATGATTCTTTTAGCAATGCACGATAAACCGTTACCGATATATAACGATGGTACAAATATTAGGGATTGGACCTATGTACTGGATAATTGCGAAGCTATAGATTTAGTTTCGAAAAAAGGAAAAATTGGGGAAGTGTACAACATAGCGGCAAATGATGAATGGAAAAACATTGATGTTGTGAAACTTATCTTGAAGTACCTGAATAAGCCAGAGAGCTTAATTAATTTTGTTGAGGATAGACCAGGACATGATTTTAGATATTCAATAAACACTGAAAAAATTAGGGAGCTCGGTTGGAAACCAAGTATGGACTTTGAGGATGGATTAAAAGCTACCGTTGAATGGTACATCAACAATAGATGGTGGTGGGAACCTTTGGCTAAAGGTTTTTGAATATAGTGGTGTGCATGACTTATCGAACTATATAATTACAGATATTTATCATGAATATTTCTTTGTTCGTTAAATTAAATAAAGTAATTTTTACCCCAATTTAATTTTAACTAATATGAAATAATTTAGTTAAAATTGCACACCACTATAACTTAGGTGAAAGTTGAAGTTGAAAATATTTATAAATGAAAATCAGAATTAACAATTATCCATAATAATCGGTTGAGGAATAAAAAGGTTGAAAAAATGAAATACAATAATATTTTAGTAACGGGAAGTGCGGGTTTTATAGGCTTTCACCTGTGTAAAAAGATATTGGATAAGTATAAAGATGCAAATATAATTGGAATAGACAATCTAAACGATTACTATAACCCACTACTAAAAGAAAAGAGAAATGAAATTCTAAAAAAATATGAAAATTATAATTTTATAAAGTTAGATTTTTCAGAATACGATAAATTAGTTGAAAATTTAAACGACAAAAATGTTGATTTAATAGTTCATTTAGGAGCTCAGGCTGGAGTGAGGTACTCCTTGGAGAATCCTTGGGCTTATGAAAAATCAAACCTATTGGGGACATTGAATATTTTTGAACTTGCAAGAAGATTTGATATAGAAAAGGTTGTTTATGCATCTTCTTCATCGGTCTATGGAGGGAATAAAAAGGTCCCTTTTAGCGAGGACGATAAGGTAGATAATCCTGTTTCATTATATGCTGCAACAAAAAAATCTAATGAGCTCATGGCACATACTTATCATCATTTGTATGGTACTAAAATGGTTGGATTGAGATTTTTTACAGTGTATGGTGAATGGGGAAGGCCAGATATGGC
>JAALLR010000010.1_pt1 | contig 152101 bp, 149 predicted proteins | sample 7245931 | NCBI WGS metagenome assembly JAALLR01 (sample SAMN13049201, study PRJNA578106) | oil field metagenome | isolation source: filtered produced water from oil reservoir B9 | place: USA:offshore Texas | collected 2016 | reverse complement strand
TTTGCAGCTTCTCACTTCGTTCATAATAGAAATATTAATTAAATTAAATCAGGGTTATTTTCCACTGAAACATAGAGCTGTCCTTTTGGTTTGTTGTTTACATGATCTCCTGAAAACTTGTAAAACTTACCTTTTATAGGTGTTCCTTCGTCCTTTTTAGATAATTTTATAACTGGATCTTCAACAATACCTTCATATTTAAATGATGGTAATAGTGTCTTAAGTTTCCCATGTACCACAATAGCTCCTTTTGTCATCTCTCCACCAGCTCTTGATTCAACATCCCCATCGATAATTATAATTCCTCCGCTTTGGTGGATTCCAGGCATGTTTTTAACATTTCCTTTAATGTGGATAATACCTTTTCTCATGTATTCTCCAATCTCATTTCCTGCATCGCCTTCAATTATTATTTTTCCACCATTCATACCTCTCCAGTCTCCCCTATAGGCTGAACCTACGTAATCTTTGGCATTTCCTTTGATGACCAATTCTCCACCTTTCATATTTTGTCCAGCCCAGCTGTCGGCATTTCCATTTACAACTATTTTTCCACCTTTCATTTCACAGCCGACATACATTCCAACGTCCCCTTCTACAATAATTTCTCCAGCAGTCATTTTTTCTCCGATTCTTTTTAACCTACCGTTGGAATTCTTTATAACAATTCTAGGAACGTCGCTTTCTTTTAATTCTGCATCAAAAATTTCACCAACTGTTACTCTTGTGTTACCTTGTGGTAATTCAATTTTTAATATCTCATCTAATTCCATTTCTTGTATTTTTTCAGGAAGTAGAACATCCAATTCTACTGGAACATCAAACTCCCCCTTTACTGTAAGAACTAGTTCCTTCATTATATCTCACCTTAAAAAATTTATAAGTTAGGAAATTGTTTATTGAAATCGGATTTTCAATCCCTAAGAGGACTACAAAGGCCGAAGCTTTGTTCAAGTCCTTGCTACGCTCAGATTGTATTTCTTTTAAAAGGTGTTATGCAGCATATCCATATTGCATAAAGTTTAAGTTTTCATTTAAATATTTGTAGCATCTATGTTTATTACCTTCCAGCTGTTTGCGTATTCGTCTTGGACAGGGTAGTTTTCTAAGTTAATTGAGTAACATTTTTTGAATTTCAATCTTAAGTCTTTCATGAGCTCTTCTTCTAATCCTTCATCTAGTTTTACATCTACGTAAATTGTGTCTCCATATACTTCTTTAACAATGCTTCCATCTTTGACTACAACTTCTCCATCTTTTAAAACATATTTAGCTGCACCAAATGCTTTTTCAATCTTCTTACCGTCTCTTTCTTCTGGGTTTATATCGTAGATTGCAATATCCGCCTTGGCACCTACTCCTAAGTGACCTCTTTCTACACTCAATCCGAGAACTTTTGCCTGGTTAGCTCTTGTTATTTGTGCAATTTCAAACAGTGAATATTCTTTATCACTGTCTGCTACACTACTTTTTTCAATTGCCCATTTGTGCACCTTGTTGTTTAACCAATCGTCTCTGTACTCTTTGCTCATTAACCAAGCTATAACTCTTGGATACCTTGTGAACGGACCTGCGTTAGGGTGGTCAGTTGTTAATAATACCCTATCTGTGTTTGTGTATAGGAACAAGTCTAAACCAATGGCCCACTGGACAGCGTAAACTGGACCTTTTGGTGAGTAGATAAATGGAACTACTCCGGAACCTGTTTCTAACTCAACGTCACAGTTTGCCCATTTAAGGCCATTTGTCATGTGTAAATCGTATTCCATAGGACCGTCTGCAGTCATTGTTGTAGTTTCATCGAGTGTAACTTGTCCAACGTCAATTACCAGATGGTCATTTTTATTTACGTACTCTGCAATTTCAACACCTTTACTTTCAAAGTCCTTCCAGGAGGTTCCCCCATAGGAGTGGAACTGAACATGCGTGTTGTAGTATACGGTAGTTCTTTCCCCGTATTTCGGCTTGGCTTTTATATCCTTTACACAGTCCATTGTTTCAAGTGTGGTTTCCCAGTTTCCAGGGTGACCTAAGTTGTTAGGGTGGACGTGGACTGAATGAGGCAATCCTAACATTTCGTTTACTTCTGTAAGCCCTCTAACTATTTCCCTAGGTGTAATGCCGAAGTATGGGACTTCGTCGTCAAGACCATGAACGTTTTTACCCCAGCCCCAAGCTTCTGTACCACCTGGGTTAACTATTTTAATTGCAAAACCTCTTGTAGCTTTTAAAAGCCATGCTACATAGGCTGCACACATTTTAAGGTCTCCTTCTTTTAAGTAATCTAATACCATCCAGTTGTTACCAAATAATGGCATTGCAGCTTTGTCCAATTGAGGAGTATCCATAAATTCTTCATGGGTGTGTCTTGCTATTAAAGGAGGCATTGCAGCTTCTACAACTGTAGTGTATCCCATTTCTGAGTATTGGTATCCTGTTTTATATGTTGACAGTATAGAAAACCCGGAACCTGATCTCAATCCTTTTTTACCATAAATATCCTTTTTACTATCCTCTGGTCTAAACATCCTACCTACGTTAACCTTTGCTCCTGCAACGTGGGTGTGGGAGTCTACACCACCAGGCATTACAACCAGTCCATTGGCATCTATTTCTTTTGCATTCTTTGAAACTGACTCCACAATCTTCCCATCTTTTACGCAGATGTCCATTTTTTCTCCATTAATTCCATTTAATGGATCATAAACAGTCCCGTTTTTTATAATATATTCCATACAATCACCCCGAATATTCATATATTATCATAATTATTCAATGTATGTTTTTCTCATTAATTCACTCATTGTTAGGACTTTTTCATCTGTTTTCTCTACTTCAACATCTATTGGACCCTTATATGAAGGCATTGCTGTGCTCTCAGTATCTGGAAGAACTACACAGTTTGCCCAAGGACCCATTGGTATAAATATCATACCTTCTGGCATTTCTTCAGTGGCTTTTTTTACATAGACTACAACTTCGCCATGTTTAGATTTTACTTTTATGGAATCTCCTTCGTTTAGTCCCATTTTTGCCATATCTCCTTCATTTATATAGCAAACTCCCGCAGCCTTTCTGTATAACTCTAAATTTTTACCTGCTTCAATAGCTTCTCCCTGCCAGATAGTTCTTCCGGTGTTTAATTTGAACTTCATTCTATCACCTAAAATCCTTAAATATTTTTTCAATTAGTTTAATCGGAGCTCCGAAGTGAGCGTAGGGCCATAAAATCCTTACGGATTTTGTTCAATTTATTCTATTTTTTAATAACGAGTTTTATCGCATCTACAGGACACGCCTCTACACAGGCTCCACATCCACCACATAAATCTCCATTTACTATTGTTATAACACCGTTCTCTACTCTCATAATAATTAAATCTTCATTTTCAGGTCCTTTTCCACCATATACATTTGGGTCTCTTGCATTTACTGGGCACGCAACAACACAATTACCGCATCCATGACATTTTTCAGGATAAACTTCTAACTTATACATCATATCACCTTTTCAACTGTTTCAATCTTCCTCGCGTTAGTGAGAGACATTATTTTGTTTTCATAGCATATTATTTCGCAAGTAATTTTTCAAATCTTTTTTTCCATGCTGGTGCTTTTGCTTCAGTCATGTTGATTTTTGTTCTTTTAACCTTCAATGCATCTACTGGACATGAGTGAGTACATGCACCACATAAGATACATAAATCTTGATTTACTGCAATCTTTGGTACTTTTTCGCCAGGTTTTCCTGCCTTTGGGAATTCTAATGCATTACATGGACAAACTGAAATACATGCTTCACATGCATTACATGCATCTTCATCAATTATTAATTCTCCTTCGAATGGTTTTTCTACGGTAATTGCATTTACAGGACAGACTCTTTCACACCAACTACAGGATACACATAAATCTTCATCGATGTTTGTTTTACCTGTGATTTCATTGTAGAGCTCAGGTTTTTTAATTCTGCTGGCAAGAGGACATTTGTAACATATCGCTTCTATGGCATTGTGAGGACATGCTTTTTCACATACTTTACAGTATACACATGCATCTTTGTCTATAACTATATCTTTGATTGGGTTTATACTACTTGGACCCATTTCATTAGGTACCAATTCAATAGCATCTGCTGGACAGTATTCAGCACATATTCCACACAATACACACTTGTCCTTGTTTACGTCTATCTCACCTAAAACAAGAGTTTTTCTTTCAGGGATTTCTCTTTCCACATTAATTGCTTTTTGTGGACATACCAATTCACACTGTTCACACAATACACATGTATCTTGATCAAGGCTAATGCCTCTTTTGATTTTTGGATATTGTGGGAGCTCCTTAATTGATTTATCATTAATCTTTAAATCTACAGCATCAAATGGACATGCACTTGCACACATACCACATAGGACACATTTTTCACCACTAATGTCCAATTTCGGAGCTTCTATATCTTCCCTAAAAATAGCTCCTAAAGGACCCATTTCAATGGCACATGTGGGACATATTTCACTACATATACCACATCCTACACAGACGTGGTCTTCCCATGTAAGAACCCTATTTTCAACACCTTTTCTAGATATTTTTATAATGCCGTCATACTCCTCTTTTACATTTTTCATTATCATCCCTCCAATCATTATAATCCTGTGGATTCAGCTGTTTTAAAGGCGTTCATAGGACACCTAAATATACATTTACCACATAGAACACATTTATCTTGGTCTATTATGACTCTAACACTATTTGGATCTGCTGAAATAGCGTTGTATTTACATTCGAGACATTTTCCACAGGCAATACATTTATCATCTTCAACTTCGATTTTTATATTATATATACTTTTTATTAGTTTTTTTGTGATTTCTTTATCATCACTTAGAGAATCTATTAATCGTATACCATACTTTGCAGGCAAGTTGATAATCTCTTCTGAAACCTTCATGACCTTTTCTGACGGGTATCTTCCATGTATATAATGTGAGATTATGGATCTCTCCATTTTTAGATACTCTGCTATCTCTCTTTGTAGCTTTCCTTCTTTTCTCATCTTTATTGCTACTATTGCTTTAATCCCTGAAAGTATATGTTCGGGCATATTCTCATCTCTTGTGAGTCATATACAACATTGTTCTTAATATTTATATATAATTCTTCTAAAATCAAATAGAAAATTATATATATATGTGTGAGTGCCAATCACATGGTAACGACTATAAAAATAAGGTAAGAAATAAATAAAAGGTAAACTCATTTAAAAAACATAATGACATGTATTTAATCAGTATTTATTACTATTTTAAAAAAGTAAAGTAAAATAAATTAATGAACTAATGAGGCGATAGAATGGATATAAAAGATTTGGAAATGAAGCTAACTCCTAAAGGAGAAGTTTCAGTTATTGGATGCGGTAGACTTGGCGTTAGGGTTGTTATGGACCTTATGGAAGTACATAGGGGAGGTCCTGAAAAAATCTATGTTTATGATGGTGCAACGATTGATAAAAACGATGTAATCCATAGAAAAATGGGAGGAAAAGTTGGAGAACCTAAAGTCAAGCTAGTGGAAAATTTATTTAGTGATAAAGTCGTAGGTATGGCAGAAAATATAGATCTAAATAATTTAAATCTTATAAAAGGAGATGTAGTTATAATATGTATTGCAGGGGGGGACACAACAGCTCTGAGAAAGGCCATAATAGAATACTGCAAAAACAACGGCATAAAAACAATAGGTACAAATGGAGTTTTTGGAGTTGATACTAAAGTTTACGTTTGCGACGCCAAATATGCAAATGGACCTGCCCAATATTTAAACCTTGAAGAAGAAGGCCACATTGTTGTGGGAACAGGTAAATTTATCAAAGACATGGAACCAATAACACCTTACACACTGGATGAAATATCTAAATATATTGTTATCGAATGTTTGAGAATTTTACAAAATAAAAAATAATTGATCCAATTCAGTAAACTTAATATATTTGAAGAATTAATTATAAGACATTAACATTGAGCGATATTGTAAATGCTTTGTAATTCATGGAGGAGATATTATGGATATAGTCGAAAGAATAAACAAACTAAAAAAGGAAAAAAATGCAGTTATATTGGCCCATAACTACCAGCCCGAAGAAATCCAGAAAATAGCGGATTTTGTTGGTGATTCATTAGAGCTCTGCATTCAAGCCAAGGAAACAGAAGCCGATATAATAGTATTCTGTGGAGTAGATTTCATGGCAGAAACTGCCAAAATACTCAACAAAGATAAAAAGGTACTCATACCAGAAATTGTTGATATCGAATGCCCTATGGCACATCAACTACCTCCTGAAACAATAATTGAAGCTAAGAAGAAACACCCTGATGCTAAATTTGTAATATATGTTAACACCCTTGCATCTGCAAAGGCCCTTGTAGACTCCACATGTACATCTGCAAATGCCGATAGAGTTGTAAAACTATTCGATACTAAAAAAATATTATTTGGACCTGATAGAAACCTTGGATACTATGTTTCAAAGAGAAGCGATAAAGAGATAATCCCAGTACCTGAAGATGGACACTGCTATGTCCATAAAAAATTTAAAGTAGAGGATATCGTTGAAATCAGAAAACAATATCCAAATGCAGAAGTATTGGTACACCCTGAATGTGACCCAGAAGTTCAGGATATGGCTGATCATGTTTTAAGTACAGGCGGTATGGTTAGACATGTTCTGAGCTCTGAAAAGGATGAATTTATAATAGGAACCGAATGTGACATGATAACAAGACTTAAGTTAGACCTTGAAAAAGTGGGAAAAACTAAAAAATTAATACCGCTTAGAAAAGATGCAATATGTGACCCTATGAAAAGAATAACCTTGGAAAAAGTAGAAAAATGTCTTATTGAAGAAAAGTACGAGATAAACTTAGACGAAGAAATAATAGAAAAGGCAAAAAAAGCTATAGAAAAAATGCTCTCCGTTAAATAAAAAGATATATTAATTTTTTTTTGAATTTTTTTATTTTATTTTTTTAAAATTTACTCTTCTGCAACATACTTTAATTCTTCAATATTTTCCCCGACAAATTTACATTCGTACATTTTTATGTTCCCGTTCGTGTTTACTTCCATTAGAACGTTGTCAATATTTTTTATTTTTTCATCGGTTCTAACTTCTCTGGATTCTAAAGCTTGGGTGAAAAAATCCCCTCTTCTTTCGAACATAAATATTAACTTACTCTCTTCAAGCTTGTATCCAATATATTGAATCCCGCCCATTTTAAAAGTGGCATTCAGGACTACGTATTTTTCATCAGCTTTTGAACCCTCCATATACAGATAAACTCCACTGAAGAGCAATAAAACCAAAAATGTTGGGATAATATATTTGTTATAACTCAAACTATCCCATTACAATGAACTTTTAACTATTTCTTTGATACTATCTACAACGTATTCAACCTGTTCCCAACTTAAACCATAGACACTCATCTTCAATTCCTTTGTAGTTCCTCTCTTAATTCCACCAATTTTTCTCTTTTTCAATTCATCGTAAAAGAAGTATCCTCTTCTTTTGTCCTTCTGTGCAATTTCATCAAGTATTGGGGTTTCAAATCTCACAAGGTCGTGTTCTTTTGGAGCTACACCAAGTTGAATAAATCCTATTTCTTCAAGTTCTTTTACCAAATACCTTGTTTTTTTGACTTCTTCATCCCATTTTTTTACCCTTTCAACAACATGAGGGAAGCTCGTCATAAGTGTTAGGATAGGTAATCCCCTACTTGTACATCCAAGCATTTCAAGTTCTTTTACCAAAAACTTCTTTGAAGTCTTTAAAATACTATCTGCAAACTCATCGTTAATCGATAGAATACCTGCTGGACCAGATGCAGCCATACTTTTATGTCCTGACGCGGCTATGAAGTCTGCATTTAATTTTTTCCCATCCACTGGCATCCTACCGACTGAATAGGCACAGTTGAGTAAAAATGGGTATCCTTTTTCTCTGGCTATTTTTCCAATTTTTTCAGCATCGGCTAAGTTTCCATAGTTACCGTCAACGTGTGTGAGTAAAATCAAACCTATATTTTTCCCACTATCTTCCAAATTATCAATAGTTTCTTTGTACTTCTCAGGGTCTATCCTAAAAGTTGGATAACCTTCGCTTTCAACTTCTTGATAGTTTAGTTTTGCCCTCTCTATAGCCACATAGGAAGTATAATGGGCATTACTATCTAAAACTACATAATCACCTTCTTTACATACTGAATTCATAACTATAAACTTACTTTCCCTTGCACCATGAGTAGGTCTTGATACATCCATGTTTAAAAACTTTGAAAGATCCTCTAGGAACTCGTGAATTGGGGGAGTTTCAATTTTATCCAATCTACCGCTGCAGTAATCGCAAACACTGTAACCATCCCAAAATTCATATATTGCCTTCTTTGATTCAATAGGTAAAACTCCCGCCCTCTGTATAGGGTTTAAATTTATCATCTCTCTTTCCATGCTTCTTTTTAGATCCCTGTACTTGTCGATGTTTATGTTGAAGTTCATCTAACCACCTTTTATGAATATAACAAATATATCGTTGCATCAACTTTTAACTTTTATTTAAATCACATATTAATAAAAGCAATATGGCAGCATATTTAAGATAATATTTATATCATTCATTAGCAGAACGACTACTTACATTTTAGGTCCAAACAAACCCTTTTAAAACCTATTTTTTTCAACTCATTATCTATTTTTTCTACAACTCCTTTATTGAAAAACTTATTTATTTCGTTTTCATTTACCTCTATAATTGCAACGTTGTTAAAATCTCTTACCCTAAAGTAACCGCTTAATTCCATAGTAGTCTTCAAGAAATCTTCAGCTTTTTTTATTTTCTTCAATCTATCCTTTGTTATAGGCGGAGTTAAAACCCGCGTAGCAAGGCAGGTATCCTTTTTTGGAATTTCCATTCCAAGGTATTTTGAGAGCTCATGGACATCTTTTTTTGAAAATTTGAAGTTTGCTAATGGGGACTCTATGCCGTACTCCCTAATGGCTTTTATACCTGGCCTGTCTTCAAACAAATCATCGTATATTGTCCCATCTACAATTAAATCATAGTTCAATTTATTTTTTTCTTTAAGGAGCTCTGTGGCAATTTTCTTTTTACACAGGTAACATCTGTCTTCTATGTTGTTGATTATACTTTCATCTTTTAAATAATCTATACTGATGATTTTATGATTTATATTGTATCTTTTTGCCCTATTCTTTGCCCGTTCTATAACATCCTTTGAAAAAAATCCATTATCTATTGTTATTGCAACAGCTTCCATTGCAGCATCTGAAGCTACTTTAGCAACTAAAGAGCTGTCCACACCGCCAGAGTATGCAACAATTACCTTCCTTCCTTTGAAATAGTCTTTTAGTCTATCTAATTTTTTTAGTAATTCATCATCAATCATATTATCAATCATAAATTCACCATAAATCCCATATTTCTTATCATCTTTAGATCATCGGATATTGCCCTACCGCTTGTTGTTAAGTAATTGCCTATCATCAATCCATCAAGTGCCAAAAGAGATAGACTCTGTAAGTCTTTTAAATTAGGCTCTCTTCCACCACACAGCCTTATTTCTTTTTCTGGCATCATAATTCTACAAAGTGCTATTGATTTTAAGGCTTCTATAGGTGTTATTCTCTTAATTTCTCCCTTTTCTATCATACTATGAATCCTAGTACCTTCAATAGGATTGAGTATGTTTAATGCTATACCCTCAACATTCAGGTTCTTTAAATCTTCAAACATTTTAATTCTCTCTTTAAAATCTTCACCTAATCCAAATATTCCGCCACTACAAACCTCTAAACCAATTTTTTTAGCCTTTTCTATGGTTTTTACTTTATCTTTATAGTCGTGGGTGGTACAGATCTCATTGAAATAATCTTCCGACGTTTCTAAGTTATTATGAAGTCTAACGTCCAACTCCTTAAGTGCTTTTAACTGGTCTTTATCCAACAATCCCAATGAAGCACAGACTTTTAGGTTTGTTTTATTCTTAATTTCTTTAATTGTGTCTAAAATCCTTTCAAACTCATCATAGGTAATTTTTTTACCGCTCGTAACTATTGAAAATCTGTTACTATACTGGTCCATATATTTGGCGAATTTAACAATTTCTTCTTTTGGTTTTAATCCATAGATATCTATTTTTGTATTGCTATGGATGGATTGAGCACAGAAAGCACAGTTTTCAGGACATTTTCCAGATTTTGCATTTATTATACAACATAAATCAATATTATTTTTATTATATGTTTTTTTTATCCTGTACGCAACATATAAAAGGTCATAGACATCTAAATCCCACAGTTCAACTATATCATTACGCTTAATTTTTCCATTTATAGATTTTTCATAGATTTCATACAGTTCAAAGGATTTAAAATCGTTTTTCATAAAATCACCATTTATATATCGTTAAGGGCATAAATAAAATAGGGGATTGTATGGAAGGCAAAAATGGCATATGTGCCCGTGAATATACCTTTGCTACAATAGTTACAGGTGCATTTTTTATGGGTACTGCACTTATAGCATGGGGAATGAGTCAGACACCCAGTTTAGTGTTGTTTGTACCTTTAATGGTTCTATTCTGGTTAATTTCTCTCGGGTGGGCCCATAATGGGGACCTAAATAAGGGTGAGATGAGACGAGCTATTGCAGGCAGTATCTTCAGTGGGTTTATAATTTTGGTTTTTCTTAGCGTATCCAATGCCAAATTTTTAGAAATCAATAAAGATATGGTGAATTTCTTCTTTGGAGTAGTATCTACGGTTATAGGATTCTACTTTGGATATCGTAGTGGAGAAGAAAAATCAGCTGGTACCAACGCCGACAGTAGTAATAAATAAATTAATTTTAAATCATCTCAAATAACTCACTCAACACTACTTTTTTTTCTGTTTTAATCATTTGAGGTATTCTCCCTATTTTACCGGCATACTCACCAGATACTACAAAAACTCCGTCTAAGTTCTCAATGTCTTCTGCCTTCTCCAGACATTTGTTTATAATTTCGTCTTCTTTTCCAACTGCAAAGTTACCAATACTTGTAGCTGCAGCGTCTGCAATACTGGCCTCTTTTGCAAACACAACCACCGCATCAGCATTTCCTAAACTTACAGAATGTCCGACAGTTCCCGATGAAGTGCAAACCCCGTAACATCTTTTTATTTTTTCCTTTTTTAGTTTAAATCCAACCTCTCCAGATAATGGCGAATTTCCAGCATATAATCCAACAATAGTATCTTTTTCACATCTCAAACATATATCTCCGCCATTTTCTGCAATTACGTTTTCACAACCATTCTCAACTAAATTTTCAACGACGAGCTGACTTATAGTCCCTGCCACACTTGCCATAGGTCCCACATCTGCATTTTTTCCAGCATTGGCCATTATTTTAACTATTCTTGGAGCCCAATCTTCCACTTCAACTGGAACATAACTTGTTAAAAATTCTTTATTTCTTAAAATGTAATTCTCAAGATTTGCCCTTTCATTTAAAATCGTATTTTTGGCAAGTTTAATAAACTTCTTTTTATCAGTTTTTAAAAGTAAATTTGTCTCTTTTATTTGTATTCTCTCTTGAAAATCCATAATACCCACTCCAAACTTCTTAAAAGAAGTTTGATCAAGAAGAAATATTTACTTCATTACTTCAAATAATTTAAAAAATCAATTTCATGCGACCATGGTCGCAGTGAGTGTAACTCAGCAGCCTACGATATGTGTTTATCAAAAGGATATTTACTCCACCCAGTATGATCCATCTTTTGCATATTCTTTTTTCCATATTGGGACTACTTTTTTCAGCTCATCTATAAGATATTCACAAGCCAAAAATGCATCTTTTCTATGCTTGGCACCAACCAATATTAAAACTACACGGTCTCCAACCTTAAGTTCTCCTATCCTATGTATTAATGTAACATCGATTATACTGTATTTATCCAGAGCACTTTTTTTGAGCTCGTCTAATTTCTTTTTTGCCATTTCCTCATAACATTCAAATTCGAGTTTTTCCACTTCCTTCTCTTCTCCTTTGTAATAGCCTACGTTTCTAACCACACCCACAAAACTAACAATACCTCCAATATCCTTATGTTTATCCAACATTTTCTTAATTTCTTCGTCCACACTAAAATTTTCTCTGGTCACTTCAATCATTTAAATCCCTCCTCCACAAATAGAACACTTAGGATTTTTCTTTATATTTAATGTGATATACTCATTATTTCTAAGATTAACCAAAAGCAGTTTGTTTTTTAGAGTTTCACCAACATCGGACAGTAATTTAATCACTTCTGAAGCTTGGATAGAACCTATAACTCCAGGAGTAACGCCCATAACCGGGAAAGTTTTATTTTCATCTTTTAACTTAAAGATACAATTTAAACAAGGCGTTTCATATGGAACTATTGTTGTAGCTTGCCCTCTAAACTCTTCTATAGCACCGTGAACAAATGGAATGTTATTTTTAACGGCTATTTCATTTAAAAAATATCTTGAATTGAAATTATCGAGACAATCCACCACAACATCAGCATTTTTAATGTGACTTTCTTTTAATTTCTCAGGGTATGTTTCTATTTCAATTGTAGGATTTAATGACTCCAACTTTTCCTTTGCAGAATCCACTTTAAGTTTACCAATATCCTTTTCATAGTGGAGTATCTGTCTGTTTAGATTTGAGAGCTCAACTTTTTGGTAGTCTATTAGTATTAACTTACCAACTCCTGCAGCAGCAAGATACTGTGAAACTATAGTACCTAAACCTCCAACTCCTACAACCGCCACAGTCGAATCCATTAGCTTTTTCTGGCCCTTTTCTCCAAAGTCCTTTATTAACATCTGCCTAATGTATCGCTCATTGTTATCGTATTTTTCAGCATCCATTGTATCACAGCTTAATACAAATCAGTTAAATTTTTTATTAATTTATTACTATTTAAAGTTAATTTAAAATATTAATAAAAATACATTAAATATTTAGATGTACAAATAATGTATTCTAAAAAATTTATAATAACTGCCTATAACTTTAAACTAAGTTAAATATTTTTCCACTTATGTTATTGCATTAATAATAAATTAAAGATAAACCAAATAAATAAAAAAATCATTTAATATTTTTAAGACCATAACTAAAAAGTCTAATAATCTAATTGAACATCTTTTAATTTTTCACGAATGAGCTCTAAGTATTCTTCCTTATTCGGCACTACCATAATTTCTTTCGATGGGAGTCTAACCGAAGCTCTGAACCCATGAGCTCTGGCTGTGTCAGTTGCTATTTTATTGCAAATATAAAGGTCGTCAAGAAGTTTTTCGGTTATTGTTGTTTCACTATCGCAGTACTGCATTGAGCATCCTTCCCTCCAATAACCAAATTTATCCCCAACTTCATGGACTCTTTTTATATCTATATTATAATAATTCTGGAGTTTAAGGACATCTTCATGGGAAATTCTTATTAATGGTCTAAAAAACATTTTTTTATATCTTTTCGGAACTGGAGTAAGTTCCATTTTGTTATAAACATCTTCTCCATACGTTTCCCTTAAATATTGGAATATAGGTCCTGAAATTTTCTCAAGTGCGGTGTCTCCTGTAAGTATGACTTCTGCCCCTTCTTTTCTTGCTATTTCAATCATTTTGTCTTTCATTATGTTTTTACATATTCTACAAATACTTCTACCTTTTGCACCGGTAGTTTTTTTTATCAGTTCTTCGGTGATATCATAAAACAAAATTGGCACGTTAAATCTTTTTGCCATCCTCTCTGCTTCTTTTTTACTGAGCTCCCAACTCCATTTGTGGACAAAATGAACGCATAGATGAACATTTAATCCTAAATCCTTTGCAAGTGCAAGTGCGGTGGAGCTGTCTTTACCACCACTAATCATGACAATAATTTTTTTATCAATAAGGTTGTTTTCCCCGAAGTTGTTTAATATATCCTCTTTCAATTGCTTTAAATCTTTTAACTTTCTCTTTTCCTTAGTCCATTGTGAAAACTCCACTATTTCAGCCATTGTTATCACACACATGCAATGATTTATTTCTTATTCTTTCATCGGAGCTCCGAAGGAGCGAAGAGTTACAAAATCCCGAAGGGATTTTGTTCAAACTCTATTCTTTCAACCCCACTATAAATTGTAAATCGCTCCCCTCTTGCAAAGCCTATTAATATGATGTTGTTTTCTCTTGCCAGTTTAACCCCTCTATTGGTTGAAGGAGATTTTGTTATTATTATTGGTATTTTAGCATTTACTGCTTTTTTAACCATTACATAAGGCTGCCTTCCACTTGAAACTAAGATACAGTTTTTTAAATCTATTTTATTTAGAACTGCATGCCCTATTACCTTATCCACCGCATTATGTCTTCCTATATCTTCACTAAAGGCTATTTTATTTCCATTTAAATCAAACAATCCTGCCCAATGGGCCCCCCCTGTAAGTTTCCATGTTTCAGATAGATGAGGCATTATATTCATTATTTTTTTTATTGTTTTAATACTAAGTTTTGGATTGTCTTTTTTCAGCGTACATTCTTCTTTATCCCCTTCAGTGGCTTTTACCATTATTTTTTTACCATCTACTTTGACTTCTTCTATACTTTTAGGACTTAAATAACCTCCAGAAACTGAATAACCTGCCCCCAACTGTTCTAAATCGTTGGGGGATGCCACCATATCTACTATAAATTCATCGTTAATATATAAATTATAGGTTTCTTCTACACACACATAATCTTCTTTTTTTGAAAGTTCCCCATCCCATACATAAACATTTATTTTTTCAATCATAGTATCTCCGTATGTCAATCTATAACAAATATTTTTAAGAAAATATAGTATGAAGTTATATATAATACATTAAGGTTCATGAAAAATGTAATTTAATATAATTACATTAATGATTATTTGATATCAAATATAAATTTATTTAGGTCATTCATTCTTTAACGCATTTATTGGATCTAAATTTGCGGCTTTGTATGCAGGATACAGTGATGCAATTATGGATGTTCCAACACCAAATATTCCCAAAAATACGTAAATTAAACTTTCCATGGTTATAGACGAGCTCAGCAAATAATGGACAACTAAATAACCAACCCCCAAACTCAATATTGCTCCAATAACGCTTCCAACAACCCCTAAAATTAAAGCTTCATAAAGGAACAATGTTATTATATCTCTTTTAGATGCACCAATACTCTTCATAACTCCAATTTCTTTTGTTCTTTCAATTGTGCTCATTAGCATTACATTCCCGATTCCAATTCCCGCAACTAAAAAGATTAAATTATTTTTCTAATATTAAATAAACTCTTCTAAATTTGATATTTTTTGAGGTTTTAGAGAGTATTATTTTCTAAATTTAAATTGGTTGATTGTTGATTGATATACGCCCCACATAAAATGCCAGATATTAAGCTCAATAGGGATAATAAAATTAAAACTTTATTTTTTATGGGGTTATTTATAATAAGCCCCACCTCACTAATAACAATCTCACATTTGTTTACCACAAATTTGTTTTTCTACGCCTTTTTTTGACTTATAACTTATTTCCAGATAAGATATTAAAGTGAGTAATAAGAACTCAAATGATATAACCATAAAAGCAAATTTTTGCATGCCAGAATTTGCATTTAAGAAGCATAAAACAATGATATATAGTAGAATACCAAAGATTATCCAAATATTTTGTCTGACAAATTTTCTCGTCCCATTTATTGACGAAAAGATTTTTTTTATATTTAGAATAAAGAAAATTGTAAATATTGTAAATAAACCTGTTAGCAATCCATATGTTAAAATATCAATACTATAGCCCCCATATAACTGGCTAAATGATGTCATTATCACAATAAAATTTAATGTTGTTATAGACAATATTTTAGCAATGTGGCTATTTTTCATCCAGTTAAATTTCAACATAATTACCACCTAAAAAATTAAAAATAAATTAAAATAAGATTAAAGATTACCATGACCCTACTACATAAGATACGCTTCCTGCAACTCCAGCTTCTTGGAGTCCTGGAATCGCGAGACATACTCCAGATAAGACTAAAACACCCTCCCAACACTTCATTGCTTCATCATATTGGTCTTTTGTTATTGCTCCTTCCTTATATAGCTGGTAATAATATAGTCCCATATTTTCATCTGATAACTTACTAATTCCAGATGCTGCAGCAGGTGTAGCAAACACAGCTCCTATCATACAGAGCATAGCCACAGCAGCGAAACCCTTTAAGTATCCCCACAAGTTCATCATCGCTGACTATATTTTTTAATATTCCTATTACTTTTTTTAATGTATGGTAATGTATGCCTGTGCATATATACACATCGATTAAAGTTAAATAGAAAAATATTTATACGGAAATAGGTTTCCTAATACCTATTGGGTTTATAGTTGTCTGTGAATTTTATTGGAATTAGTTGAATAATCATAGATTATTCAACTCTCGATGAAAATCTTCGATTTTTGTGAGTTCGACAAAAACCAAAGGTTTTTGTGAATCGACAAATTTCAAAGAAATTTGTCTCGATCAGTAAATCCTTCGGATTTACTTCGACAGCAAATCTCCGATTTGCTTCGATCCCTGCAACTGTAGGTTGCAGTGGATATTTACATACTCTAAATTCTCAAATGGTTGTTATTAGGCCTATTTTAAAATAAATTATAATCTTCCTTAAATTCATTGAAGGTATTTTTCAATATCTAATGCAAACAACTATGGTTATTATTTTTTAGGAATATTTGAAATACCATCAAATAAAAATAAATTAAAAATAATACTTAAAATTCTTAAACTGCTTTTTTGTTCATATTCTACTATTAGTTTGTTATTTTCTAAGTGTAGCTATTAATCTTTTCTCATTCAAAAACAGATTGATGGCATCCTTAACATCCTTAACCACAATCTTAGATACTAAAAGAGCTTCAACAGATGCTCCTTCTTCACCAACTACACAGATACCAAGTTCAGAACTTTTAAGCATTTCAACATCGTTGTTTCCATTGCCTATACCTATGTAGGGACCATATTTTTTAGAGCTCTCATATTTTTCATTGGTATTGTCTATGATCTCAATATGCACATTTAAGTTTTTAAATTCTTCTTTAATGGTTCCAAAGGTATCTGCCGTTAAAACCACGATCCTATATTTTTCACTTAATTTTTGTAACAAATTTTTAACATCATCTTTAACTTTACCATCTGTGGCTAATGTACCATTCATATCAAATACTATTGTCTTTGCATCAATTTTTCCATAATTTGGAATATCCATTCTATCCCCCAAAGCAATAAGTATGTATTATGTAAATATGTCAACCTACACCAATTTTATATATTCATTAAATGCCTCTCTTGAAGTCCCAACAACAACTCTTTTGTAATTTTTATTATTTTTCTCACCTTTATTTGAAAATATTACATTTTCTAATTTACCCCTAACCACGATTCTTTCCCCTTCAAAACACTGTCCAGCATAGGTATGAGTAAATGAAACCACTTCTTTAATATCTTCATAATTTAAATCTAAACCATCAGTATTTAATATTTTAACATCCTCTACTTCATAAACTGCAGGATTGTCAAACATATAATCATCATTTTTCACAGTAGCTTCTATCTTCACAAATCCAAGGTTTTCATACTTCTTACTTCCATAATTTTCAGTTATTTCATCCCACTCTCTTGTAGCTAAAAGATCGAACATTACTCCATCTACTACACCCCTATTAAATTTTCGTTTTTCATGCCATACAAATTCATCATAACTTAAAGTTCCGTCTTTTATTCTCTTTTTATAAGCTTTTTGCCAGAACTCATCTGAAAGAGGGGAAAGTTTGCCATCTTTAAAAGTTTCTTCTAATATTTCTCTAGCTTTTTTATGATTTTTCATCCCGTAAATTACAAAATCAATATCTGAATTTTTATTGTTAAGTTTTAAAACAGTTGAGCCTGAAACTCCCATATTTTTATAATCTAAACCATATTCATTAAGTATGTTGGCCAGTTTAGCACATTTTTCTTCATATTCGTTATTCTGGGAGTTTAAAATTTCTTCCAGTCTTTCATGGGGTCTTAATATATTTTTCACCCTATCTTTAGGTATTCCATGAAGCAAAACATCGTTAAATTCATCATAAAATAGATACTCAGGATAATACTCCTTTAAAATCTCATATGCTTTTCCAGTTTCAGCCACTTTAATGTATTTTTTTCCATTCAATGTTCTAATGTCCTTTGGATCTAGTTCATATTTTTTCAATACCTCATTTCCTATTTTTTCAAGGTTCAAATACCTTAAAAAGGAAATTATCCTATCCTCTGGATGATAATATGTATTAACTGCAAAAAACCCTTCTTCAACTTCTACAAAATCTCTTAACCTTGTCCTCATGATTTCACGCCTTTTTTAATATATACAATAAAAAAAGAAATATAAGTTAGTATTTCAAAGAATATTGGATAATATTTCTTTGAATCTATAATTAACCTTGCTTAAATCCTGCTGCAAAACCTATTGCAAAACCTCCGCCTAACGATGCAGAGTGAATTAAACCTGCAGCCTGACTCCCATATGAAGCTATAGAACTTTCCATACCACCAACGAGCCCAAAAAGGGCATCGCTATTTATTGAAATTACTCCCAAGTTATTTAAATATATCAAACTTAGGATATAAAGACCAATAAGTGCAATTACAACCTTAATGGCTTTTTTTATCCCCCATCCAACAACAAAACCAGTTATAAAACCGGCACCTAAATCAGGGATAAACTGAGTTATGTCCATAGTAACCACCAAATTTTATTTTGTTATACGAAAATCGAAGATTTTCGTCGAGAATCCCACGAATTTGTCTCGATGGAAAAATTTTATTTATTGCTTTTCAAAAACCTCCACATCGTCAAGGTTTTTTAAATCGTTGGTTATTATACAAACTGAGCCATATTCCAACTCCTTGCTACAAATATATATTTTTCCAAAGTTATTTCGATATACTCCAACATCCCAGTCGTTATATGTAGTATCTTTTAATTTCTTTATGTTTTGTTCTTTTAACTGCTGCTTTTCAATGATGTTTTTTATAGCTTCTTTATTTACTGGTAATTTGTAAACTATCATGTAGTTGTATCCTTTTGTATATGTATTTTGATCTTTTCTGTTCCAACCATCTACCTTAACTTCGATTGGCACATAGTTAATATCATAATTTATATTTGTAATATCATCTACCGTAATAGGTTCCATAGTAATATTTCCTATTATAAGTCCATCTTTTTTAATAAACTGTGAGCTCATAACTTTTTTGTTCCCTATGCTCTTTAATCCATTTAACATACCCAGTATACTTTCTTTATACTCTGTAGGTATACTATTGTCCTCTACAACTGCCCCTATAAGCGTGTATTCTTGGTCAATTTTGACACACATGGCGCCTTCTTTAGTATATATAACCACGTCGTTATAATCTGGCAGTAGATCTTTGAATTTAGGATCGGGTTTTCCGATATATTGGGAATTCATAAATATATATCCTTCTTCAGCACTTATGCCCTCTTTACTGTACAATCCAGCAACCATCCATAATGGTGTTTTTATAGCAATTTGCTGTTTATCGTCTTTATTTATATATGCTCCATCTATAAAGGCAAATGCAAACGAAGGTATTTCTTTATCAGCTTTTTCACTTATTACCATGCTCATTACATCCTTATCGACGTAAATAAACTCCGGATATGGGCTATTATCTACAACTTGAGAAACCCCCATACTGCTCCCTACGCACCCGGAAAATATAACAAAAATTATGCCTATCAAAAGAAGGCCTATTTTTTTCATTTTATCACCAAAAGCCTAATATCTATCCCATTACACATACACATAAATAAGAAAATTCATCGTATAACAATATATTTTTTAAACTATCATATACTATTCTTTCGTTTTCGTATGTTAAATTTTCGCATACTGTTATTTTTCTTTCAGGATCTATTCCATTTTTTATTAAAAATTCAATGTCTTCCTTTAAATCACCTGGAAGAAAAATTACCTTTTCACCATTTTTAATTAGCTCCAGTAGAAGTTTTCTATTATTCTCCTTCCCATGAAGTGTTAGTATGTGATAGTCTTCCCAGGATATTTTCAATTTCGCTGCTGCAATTTGAATCGAAGATATCCCAGAAATTACTTCTAAATCATCTTTACTTATAAACTCATAGCTTAAAATAGTCTTTAAAAGACCACTAAAGCATGGATCTCCCGTAGAAAGTACTACTATATTTTTATCTTTGTTCTTTTGTAGTAACTCGTATAGTTCACTTTTCAAGTTTTTAGTCAATGTATGAAATTGCTGGCTTCGTTGTTTGAAACCCACTTCATTCGTTTTGGATTCATCATACTTTTTTCCAATTGTTTGAAAAAGATTCAGAGCTCTCTTGCTCCCAACTATAATATCTGCATTATTCACGATTTCAATAGATTTTAGGGTAAGGTATTTTTTATCTCCCGGGCCAATACCGACTATATATATCACGTAATAACCTCCATAACATATAATTTTATATTTCGTCCCCCTGTCAAATATCCATATTACTATATTACAATAAATTTACTACAATTATTGAATTATTGAATAATCTAAATTTAATTGAAATAATTTTAATTTATTAAAAAATTCGCCTTATTGGGATTATTAGAATTTATGCCGGATGAACTATATTTAAATACGTGTTTTCGATATATGTAAACCAGAATTAATAAATCTTTCCAATTTTGACATAGAATTTTCAAACACTCGGAAATAGGGATATGATGGATCTCGACAAATATGATGTTGTTATTGTAGGTGGCGGACCTGTTGGATGCATAACTGGGGAAAACATAAAAAATCATAAGGTTCTAATTATCGAAGAGCATCAAGAAATTGGTGTACCTTTACAGTGCGCGGGATTAATAAGTAAAAAAGGAGTTAAAGAACTTGGAAACCCAAAAGGTATGGTAAACAAAGTTAGGGGAGCATATATTTACTCAAAGAACAACAACCTAAAAGTAGGGAATGAAGAGATAAGAGCCTACGTATTTGAAAGAAAAGTTATGGATAAGGACATCGCGACTAGAGCATCAAAAAACACTGATTTTTTATTAAAAGCATATGGAAAAATCAAAAATGGAAACAAATCTGAAGGATTACTCAGCAAAATGGGGGTTAAACACGGATACGAAAAAAAATATGATTTATTGGTTTCCCATATGGGAAATAAGTACCACATATCTCCCGAAGTTATAGTTGGGGCCGATGGTGTAAGATCCACAATAGGGAAATCGTTGGGACTTGTGAGAAACAGGGAGATATTAGCCGGAGCTCAGCTTGAACTAGTAAATGTTAACATTGATGATGATTTTGTTTATGTTTTTTTTGATAGAAAATACAGTGAAAAGTTTTTTACTTGGATAATACCAATGGGAAAGGATAGAGTTAGAGTTGGACTATGTGACACTAAAAATGCCTATGAAAAACTCTTAAACTTCATTAACAATCATCCTGTTGCAAGTGAAATGCTGAAAAATGCTGTTACAGTTGAGTTTTCTATAGGGGCTCTTCCCATAGGTTATTCAAAAACCGTAAGAAACAACACATTACTTGTTGGTGATGCAGCCGGACAAGTTAAGCCTTTAAGTGGCGGCGGTTTATACTATGGGGCAAAATGTGCAAAAATATGTGCAAAAATCATAGATGAATGCCTATCGAATGATTATGACTTAGAATATTTGAAGAATTATGAAAAGCTCTGGAAAAGAGAAGTAGGTAAAGAGATAGATCATGGACTAACACTTAGAAAGATAATGAATAAAATGGATGACAACAAAATTGATAAAATCTTTAAATTTGTAAATGACAGTGAACTGATAGATTATATTAATGAAAAAGGAGATATGGACAGACCATCTACTGTTGTAAAGCATATATTCGATAGATTTATTTTTGGAAGTAATTGATTTGTTGTAATTATGATTATTATATGTGCATATGGTAAAATCTGATAGTATATATCAACACATCAATTAAAAATTTTTATATATTCTCAAATCCGAATATTACTAGATATAAAAATCGCGGGGATGATATCGTGGGTTTTTTAGATTCCATTACATCTATTTTCAAAAAATCGCCTAAGGTTCACTATGCAAAATCCCAAACCGTGGATTTACTGGAGTTAAACAGAAATCCATACTATATTGTGGCATCGGTTGAATTGGGGAATACTACAACAAAATCCATTATAACTGGAACCAATATGGAAACCGGAAAAACCTGCATAATAAGTAAGGAAGTAAAGATGACTAGGGATGTTAGGCCACCTAAGAAAGGGGAGAAGGTCTTTGGAAAAACCCTTTGGGGAGTAGAATTAACCAAAGAAGCAGTTTCCGACATGGTAAAGGATGTTTTACTTGGTGCACTTAAAAACGGAAACTTAACAATTGACGATTTGCACTTTGTAGTAAGAAGTACAGGTGTTACAGCAGGTTTTGCATCTCCTGAAGAAGTTAGTGCAATGATTATAGCCTTAGCAGACGGGTGTTTAAAGGCAGGAGTTCCCCCTTCAAAAATGGCTCCAGCAATGTCAAAAAATCAGCTCCCAAAGCCTTTTGACGAATACAGCTTGATGGACAAAATAATTTTTGATGGAGCTGTTACAGGAGTTGTTCCACCAACTGGAAAAGAAGTCGTTGCGAATGAGATGGAAGGGGAATTGGTTACAGCAGGTATAAAAGTTGGTAGTAAATGGACAGAAGTGGACTTTAGAAACCCATGTATAAGTATTGACTTTGGTACAACACTTGCAGGTAGGATTACAGATGACTCAGAACCTTACGCAAAAGTTGTTGGAAATTTATGCGGTTTAGCTGGGGCAATTGCTGATAGTGTTGTAAAGGGAAGCAAACTTGTTAGTAAAGATAAAGGTGCAGTTTTAGATATTAAAAAAGAGAAAGGAAAAATAAACAAAGAGTTAGCTGAAAAGTATGCAGAAGAGGCCCATAAATACATAGTAATCAAAGAAGTTCCAGAAGGAGTGGAAAGATTTGGTACGGTTCCAGTAAATCCTGAAAGTGCTAAAAAAGCCGGAACAGTTTTAATAGGTTGTGATGTTGGTGAAAACGGCAGTGATATTCCAAAATTAAAAGAAATAGGTGCCAAAATTATCCAAGAAAGTAACGTACCTACATTGTTGTATACTTTGGATATAATCTCAGCTGAAATCACGAAGAGAATAGTGGCCCTTGCAAAAGAGAAGGGATTGGTAAGTGATAAAACAGCAGTTGGTATAACTGGAAGAGCAGGAATCACCGGAGAAAAACCAAAACTGGTTTTAGAAAAATTAAATGAATTAGATATATGGAAAAAAGTTGACGATAACGTTGTATTTGTTGAAGACGGTCTTGCACTGGGAGCCAGTGTTATGGCAAGATGTATGAACTGTTTAGGTACTCCAAAAGTTCCAATCGGAGGAAATAGGGGAGGAAAATGCATACTTGGAAAAAGAATGAAATGGCAAAAAGAGAAAGGAATGATAAAATAAATAGTTAGGAACTAAAAAAATAAAAAATAATAATTAAAAATTAATCCTGAATTCCTTTTTCAGTTATTCTAAACATGGCTTCTGCATCAGGTAAATGTGGTGAATCGTAGAGCTTGGCAACTCTTTTATCTCCTTTTCCTTTTCTTAAAAAGAGCCTAAATGTTGCAGCGTGACCTACAATGTGACCACCGATTGCCTGTTCTGCAGCTCCAAAGAATGCATCAGGCCTTGCAGCAACCTGGTTTGTAACAAGTACAATACAGTTGTATAAGTCTGCAAGTTTGTTTAATGTAGCCATGTGCCTACCGAGTTTTTGCTGCCTTTCTGCAAGTTTTCCTCTACCAGTATATTCATTTCTAAATGTACTTGTTAAAGAGTCTATTATAACTAATTTAATGTTATCTCCTGATTTTATCAATTCTTCAATTTTTTCTGTAAATAACATCTGCATATCGGAATTGTATGCTCTAGCAACATATGTATTATCTAAAACCATCTGTCCATCTACTCCAATGGCCTCAGCCATCTGGATAATTCTTTCAGGTCTAAATGTTCCTTCAGTATCTATATAAACAGCTTTGGGATTTTCGAGCTCGTTTTCTTTTAAACTACTGTCTGCTATAAATACACTGTCTTCAAACTGCAAACTTACACATGCTTGGTGCATAACTTGAGTTTTTCCGCTCCCAAACATACCTGCAAATTCAGTTATTGACTGGCTTTCCAATCCTCCTCCCAATATCTCGTCGAGCTCTTTACTACCTGTTGATAGTTTCCAAACACTTCGTCTCTGATTTAGGAGATCTACACCACTTTTGAAACCAAGGTCACACATATCCCTTGCAGCCATTATCATTTTAGCTGCAGCTTTCTCACTAATTCCTTCAATATCCGTAAGTTCTCCGATAGTTGCAGTAGCAATTTTCATAAAGTCTAAATATCCTGCTTCAATAAGCTTTTCTGCAGTTGAAGGACCAACTCCTGGTAAATTTGTTAGATCATCAGCCATACTATCCTCCTGTATATAATATATTAATAATAAATATTTAAAAAAGATATCATTATGACATTAATAAGGTTATCATTATTGACCACTATATAGTTAATGCAATTCACTATTTATAATTTTGTAAGTATATAAAGGTGCAAAAAATGATAAAAGACGGCGATTTTTTTAGAATGGATGGCGTTCCAATCACAAAAGAAGAAATAAGGGCCGTAAGTATAGGTAAACTAAGATTAAACAAAAATGACGTGGTTGTTGACATAGGTTGTGGAAGTGGGGGTATGACTGTTGAAATTGCAAGGAGATGCAAATTTGTTTATGCTATTGACCTTGCAGATGATGCAATACATACAACAAAAAAGAATTTGGAGAAATTTAATATTAAAAACTGTGAAGTAATACATGGTAAAGTAGAGGATGTACTGCCCGATTTAGAATTTAATAAAGTTTTTATTGGTGGCACAAAAAACATCGATTTGATACTGGAAATATTAAAGAAAAAAGATGTTAGATATATCGTAGCAAATGTAATAGTCCTTGAAAATGCTACTAAATTAATAAAAATTCTTGAAGCAGATTATGATGTTGAAATAGTTAATGTTTCAGTTGCATATGGCAAAAAAATAAGTTCTGGCCATATGATGATAGCAAAAAATCCAATAACAATAATAACTGCAACTAGATAATGATGTTAGGTTAGATGAACTATATATTTAAATGAGAATCGATATAAATAGATATGGATTAACAAGATCATTATTTTGTTTATTGAGATGGTGGGACAACATGAAAAATACTGCTTACTTTTGTATGGAATTTGCCATCGATCAGGCTTTAAAAACATATGCTGGGGGATTGGGATTTCTAGCAGGATCTCATTTTAAAGTGGCCAAAAGATTGGAGTTACCACTTGTTGGAGTTTCAATGCTCTGGAGTTATGGATACTACGATCAAGTTAGAGATAAAGAAGGCAGGATGAAGGTAGAAAACATCCGAAAGTTCTACGAATTTTTAACAGATATTGATTTAAAGGTTCCGGTAACCATCAATGGAGCTACAGTATGGGTTAAAGCATATAAATTAGAAGAAGATGTTTTTGGAACATGTCCGATATATTTTTTAACAACAGATATTCCTGAAAATGACCATCTTTCGAGAACTATATCCTATAACTTATACGATGGAAATAATTTAACGCATATAGCTCAGGAAATAGTCCTTGGAATTGGAGGGTATAAAGTTATTAGAGAATGTGAAAATGTTAAATTATATCACATCAATGAAGCTCATCCTTTGCCACTTGCATTTAAAATGCTTGAGGAGTATGGATTAGATTATGTTAGGGAACATCTTGTTTTTACAACCCATACTCCAGTATCTGCAGGAAATGAAACCCAAGATATAAATTTACTGAACAGTATGGGATTTTTTGGGAATGTAGATGTTAAAACTGCAGAAAAACTTGGTGGAAACCCATTCAATTTAACTGTTGCAGCATTAAGAATGTCTAAAAAAGCCAATGCAGTTTCAAAGTTACATAAGGACACCACAGAGAAAATGTGGAGTTGGGTAGATGATAGATGTGAAATAATAAGCATAACAAACGCTCAGGATAAATACTATTGGCAAGATGAGATAATAAGAGAAGCTTCAAAGAATAAGGACTATGAAAAACTAAGGGAAAGAAAAATAGAATTGAAAAGGCAGCTCTTTGAAGAAGTTGCAGACCAAACCGGGAAACTTTTTGATCCGAATATACTGACCATTGTATGGGCTAGGAGATTTGCAGACTATAAAAGACCTTATTTCCCACTATATGACGAGAAAAGATTGAAAAAATTACTTGATGATAAAAAAATACAAATAATTTGGGCAGGAAAACCGCATCCTAACGATTCAAATGCTCAAATTACATTCAATTGGATAATTTCAAAAACAAGAGAATTAAAAGGAGCTGCGATACTTACAGGTTATGAGTTGAAATTAAGTAAAATGCTAAAAATGGGTTCGGATGTTTGGTTAAACACTCCAAAAAGACCAAATGAAGCTTCTGGAACATCGGGAATGACCGCATCAATGAATGGTTCAATTCACATGAGTACTTTAGATGGTTGGCATGTAGAATGGGCAGAAATGTATCCTGATGACAGTTTTACGATTGGGGACGGAGTAAATACTGATGAGGCTTATGAAGCGAATAGTATGTATGAACAGATTGAAAAAGCTGCCAAGATGTATGATACTGATGTCTGGTGGGAAAAAGTGGCAAACTGTGTAAATCATGTTGTTGAATACTTCGATGCTGAAAGAATGGTAAAGGAATATGTTGAAAAGATGTATGAGTAATATGATAGAATAATTATTCTATACCTATCGCTTATTTTTCTAAAGTAATTAAAAGCAAATTTTATTTATTATTTTTTATGTTATGTAATCCATATTATATTTACCTAATTTTTTATATTATTAAAAAAATAAGTTAGAGGACCGTATCTATTGTTGAATAGGTAAGAAACACTTTTTCGTTTATGGTGATTCAACTTCCATGTAGCTTCGCTACAGGGATATAGCTCACCTTCCACTATGTTCGGGTGATTGAATAAAATCCTACGGATTTTATAGCTCACCTTCACTATATTCAGGTGATTTAATGAATATTCACGAGTTTAAAGAATATATTCATGACAAATTCCCATACTATACGATCAGACCGCAACAGATTAAAATGATGGAAAAGATTTTCCACTGTGTATCTAATGGGAAAAATTTAGTGATTGAAGCTCCGACAGGTGTTGGAAAAACTCTTTCTTACCTTATTCCTGCACTTTATTTTGCAGAAAAGGGAAAGAGAGTCATGATTTTAACTGAAACAATAGACCAGCAGGAAAGGATATTTGAAGATTTAAATTCATTAAAACATAATTTAAAAGTATCATTTATGATGGGGAAGGGAAATTTTTTCTGTAAATCCAAAGGAGAAAAAGCAAACACCCTTTACTGCCAGCTAAACAAGAGATGCAACTACCGACCGAATAAAAAACCAAACTGCATCTGTGGAACAAAAAAAGAACCGATAACAATAGATGATGTAACAAAATACTACTGCCCATTCTGTGTTTGTGACTATCAAAAAGCAAAAATTGAAAGCACCGATGCAGATGTTGTAATCATGAACAACAGCATATACTATTATCTAAAAGATGAAATAGACAAAAAAAAGAAAACTGAAATAATATTCTGTGATGAAGCCCATAAACTAGAAGGAAGTATAAGAAATGCTGCTACAATCACTATAAATCCAGATATAGCCATTAAAAGACTTAGGTTTATGGCTTATCACTATTCACCAAGTAAATTAAAGAGGTACTTTGAAAGAACTGACAGTGATGAAGGTTTCTGGACTGTAGTTGAAGACTATGTTTCAAAAAATGCTGCCACCATTAAAGACTGTAAAAATACACTTATCTTCGATGGCTTTAAGATAACTTCTTGGAAATTTAATGAGGACGTAGCAATATTGGGAACACTTTTAGACGGATATCAGCAGATAAAGAAGATAAAACAAAAAATCCAAGGACTTCAAGACAACGTAGAATTGGATAAAAAAAGTTTAAAGTTCAAGATAGATAATAAGGCACTCATACCATTGGAGCTCCAATTTGTCACCGAAAGAAGAATTGGAGATATGGCATTAATGGAGTTTTTAAACAATTTGGACGGGTTAAAATCAATAACAAACAACTTTGTAGTTTATAAAAATAACAACTCAATACTTTGTGAGCCTGTTTTTGTTTCAAGCTATTTAAAAAGGCTTTATGGTGATGCTTCGGTTATTCATTGCTCGGCTACAATTGGGGACTTAGGTATCCATGCACTTAAAACCGGGATGGGCAGCAGTGAAAAACTGATTTTAGACAGTCCATTTCCAAAGGATAGGAGAAAAATCATTGCATTAAGTGACGGAGAAGACATGAAGTTTAACTATACTTCCCCACTATCAAACGACTTAAAGAGAAAAAAAGCAAATGAAAATCTTCTAAAGCTCATAAAAGCCTGCGATGGTAATACATTAGTTTTATTTAAGAGCTTCGGAGACTTAAAAAGTGCTTATGAATATCTGGTAGATAGATTGAATAGAAGAATATATTGTTATGAACCAGGAATGGATGGGAAGGAAGCTAAAAAATTAAAAGAAACGTTTGAAAAACACGGAGGTATACTACTTGCGACAGGAAGGTTTGCAGAAGGAGTAGATATTCCAGGAGACGCACTAACAAGTGTTATTATAGATAGCCTTCCTTTCCCGGTTCCAACACCATTGTTAAAAAGGGAGCAGAATTTATTGGAAGATAGATTAAAACTTAAAGGGGCTAAAAATGCACATTGGAACGCTTTTTTAATGACTTCGTTCCACATAATGGCTAGAACAGTTATTCAGATGATAGGAAGACTTATAAGAACAGAAACAGACTACGGTGTAGTGGTTATCCAGGACAAAAGATTCAGTGACTGGGTTGGAAATGAGATGATAAAAAGAGGATATTTGAAAAATAGATACGATACCATGTCTTTAAGTATGGCTGTTAAACATATTCCAAAGTTCATGAGTGAGTACCGAGAATAGGCTTGTGCATTAAAATCGCTGCTATTAAAGTAAATTTTAAATTTGACAACATATACTTAAAATTTATAGTAATTTAAATTATTTATTTAATTCAATTCAGATATATGCAAAGTTTATAAATTCGCACACCACCATATAAATAAAATGATGATTAATTTTATTTTAAATTAATAATCTATTTCAATAACATATTATTATTAAAGTATCGGGTGATTCTATGTTCGTTAGAGAGATTGAATTAAGGGGGCATATCATAGACAACTTAATACTCCCAAAAGTTTTTGATACTGTTTTAGATTTAGATGGAGATTACAAGGTTCTAGAGTTTGACATAGGAAAGAAAAAAACCGATCCATCATATGCAAAAATATTAATTTGCGGAAAAAATCAACAACATCTGGATCAAATACTGGAAGAGCTCCAGAACATTGGGGCAGAGATTCCAGAGATTGAGGATGTAGAATTAAAGCCTGCAGAAAAAGACATGGTACTACCAGATGGGTTCTACTCAACTACGAACCACCCAACTTACATAAAATATAACGGTAACTGGATAGAGGTTGAAAACCCAAAAATGGATGCGGTTATTGTAGTTTATCCAGAAGAAAATAGGGCAGAGACTAAGGTCATAAGAAAAATCAAAAAAGGAGACTTAATTGTTGTAGGTCACAAAGGAATTAGGGTTATCCCACCTGAAAAACCAAGGGAAAAAGGAGAGTTATTTGAGTTTATGAACTCTGAAGTTTCTTCGGAAAAACCAAAAGAAGCCATTATCAGAAAAATAGCGAAACAAATGTACCAAATAAGGGAAGAATACAGGAAAACCGGAAAAGGTGGAATAGCAATAGTTGGAGGGCCGGCAATAATTCACACAGGTGGAGGTCCTGCACTTGCTAAATTAATTAAAATGGGTTATGTTCAAGCATTACTTGCAGGAAACGCACTTGCTACCCACGATATTGAAAGTGCCCTTTACGGAACTTCTTTAGGAGTAAACATTGAGAGTGCAAAACCTGTTTCAGGAGGGCACAAACACCACCTATACGCAATAAACACGATCATGAAGGCCGGTAGCATTAAAGATGCAGTTGAAAAAGGAATTTTAAATAAAGGAATTATGTACGAGTGTGTAAAAAATAATGTTCCTTACGTCCTAGCGGGAAGTATTAGAGACGATGGACCACTCCCAGATGTTATTACAGATGTTGTTGAAGCCCAGGACAAAATGAGGGCTGCAATATTAGATAAAAAAATGGTAATGATGCTTTCAACACTCCTACACTCAATAGCCACTGGAAACTTGATGCCTTCATACATAAAGACGGTTTGTGTTGACATACTTCCTGCAACAGTAACAAAATTGATGGATAGGGGAACATCTCAGGCAATAGGTGTAGTTACAGACGTTGGAGTATTTTTAGTACTACTTGTTGAAGAGCTCGAGAGGCTGGAAGCTCAGAATAAAAATAATGAATAAAAATAAAAAATGAGAGAATCGGAGAGCTACGAAAATCCGAAGGATTTTCGTTCAATCACCTAAAAAATAAGTTGGCAGGGATATAATGACAGATAGGTTAAATGATTCAAAATCCTTAGTTAAGAAAGCCATTGACACTATTTCATCCATTAAAAATGAAGCTGAAAAATCAGTGCAACTACAGTCTTCCACTTCAGAAAAATCAAAAAAAACATATAAAGATGCAAAATCTGGAAAAATAGATATTGATGAATTTAGAAAGGCGGTTTATACCATTATAGAAGCTGACGACTATCTGTATAAAAAAGCTCCCCTTCACGAGTTAAACGATGAAGAAGCAAAGTCTTTTTGTAAATTAATAATGGATGCTCAAAAGCATCTCAACAACGTCTTAAAGGAATTCGGGTTTGAATTCGAGGAAGAAATCAACATCGATAAAAATGCACTATACATAGTTGGAAACAAAAAACTTATGAAGAATTTAAAGGACATAGATCCTAACTTAAATGTCATATTTACAGAAGGGGTTTTAACCCCAGAGGATATGAAGGAAATAAATCCAAAAATTCCTGAAAAAGCCCTTGCAGGAATTAAAAAGAAATGTGAAATTATCAACAAACAGATATCAAAAACTATATCCAACATTAAACCTTCCAGAGTTATCGTAGTTGTTGAAGAAGGTAGTAGGGCCGATGAGTTAATATATTTAAGGGCCAAAGAATACTACAATGCAGAAAAGGTAAATTCAGAAGATATTTTTAATTAGGTTAAATATTGGATTAAAAATTATTTTTTTATAGCGTCTGACACAATAAACTTAAATCTAATACGCCAAAATATACCTACTCAACAAAGTTGAGTAGGTATCTGGTTTTGGAATCCAAACCTTTTTCTAAAAGGTTTGGTCTTATACTATAAATTTTTTAAATTTTAAAATTGCAGGTGAAACCTTGATCGATGATAAAATAAGGGAAATAGTTAAACAGTTTAAACCATATGTTCCAGGGAAATCAAAGGAAGAGATAGCCAGAACTTATGGGATCAATCCAGATGAAATTATTAAATTGGGCTCAAATGAAAATCCTTGGGGATGTTCACCAAAAATTAAAGAAGAAATTTTAAAGGAAGTCCCAAAATTACACCAGTACCCAGAACCTGTTAATCCAGAACTAATGAAAGAGTTAAGTAATTTTTTGAATGTTCCTGAAGAGAACATAATAGTCGGCGGAGATGGGGCTGACGAAGTAATTGACAATATGATGAGAATTTTAATCGATGAAGGTGATGAGGTAATAATTCCAATCCCTACATTTACCCAGTACGCCATCTCTGCTAAAATACACGGTGCAAATATAAAATGGGCAAAGTACGATAAAGAAAAAGATTTTCAACTTGATGTAGATAGTGTTATGGACAACATCAACGAAAAAACGAAAATTATATTCCTGTGCACCCCAAACAACCCAACTGGAAATATTATTGATTCAAAGGATATTAAGAAGATTGTGGAATCCACAGATGCTCTTGTTGTAATCGACCACGCATATATTGAATATTCAAAAAAAGAACATGATTTAACTGATTGGGCTTTAAAATACGATAATGTCTTAGTTTTAAGGACGTTCTCAAAGGTATTTGGATTGGCAGGTCAGAGAATAGGCTATGGAGTAACCAGTAAAAAAATTGTAGACTACATGATGAGAATAAAACCAATATTTAGTTTAACCAGAGTTTCCCAGAGATGTGCAATAACGGCCTTAAGAGATACAGAATTCTTTGAAAAATGTGTAAAAGATGGTATTAAGAGCAGGGGCATGTTATACGATGGATTAAAGAAATTCAAAGATTTAAAGGTTTACCCATCCGAGGCAAACTATCTTTTAGTTGAAGTCAAAAATGGGGTGAGCTCGACAGAATTTTCTAAGGAGCTGCTGAAGAGGGGAGTTATTGTCAGAGATTGTAGTTCATTTGATGGATTGGAACCATACTATGTAAGAGTTTCAATTGGGACATTTGAAGAAAATGAGAGATTTTTGAAAATATTGGAAGAAATTGTTGAATAATTTTTAAACCTTCGATTTTAAGTTTTCTCACTCCGTTCAAAATGCAGTGAAATCGAAATCTCCGATTTCGAGCTACAAAACTCTTCGAGTTTTGTTCAAACCGAAGATTTTCGTCTAATTTTAACTTTTTTGATTTTAATTTTATAATATGATATCGAAACATTTATATATCCATTTAATAAATTTAATGAATGCTCTGAACTGATTTTATTACAGTATATCGGAAGTTTATATCCGATAAGTGAAGTAAAACAAGGAAATGATTGGCACGGCACAATAATTAACGTATTAGGGGTACCAGCGTAGTTCAAAATACCAGGGGGTCGCAAAATACTGCATAAAGAGAACAACAATTAAAAATGAAATAGTTCAGACTATTTAATATTATTAGGGGTGAGATCTGAAACAGATATGTATATGCACATATGATGTACAGGGGGCTATAACACAGCATATGGGTGTAAGTGGTGAGGGAGATGATTAAAAATACTGTTTTGATTTGTTTATTGATTGGGGTGATGTTAGCTGGATGTGTAGGGGTAAAGAAAGATGAACCATTACCTACACAAACAATTTCCGCCCCAATACAGCCTTATACTGGTTATTTACACTCTGGTGAGAGTATAACCTTCACATATTGGCAACAAAATATTACAATGACCTATCAATCCAGCCATCCAAAACATACCATAAAAGTTATTGTAAACGGGAAAGAACAGGCATTCGTAAAGGAAAGAAATGACAAAGAAGTAATATATTATGGTGTAAGTGTGGATTCAGTATCGGGACTACCATTTAAGAACCCTGAACTTCGTTTTGTAATTGAGCCTGTGAGATGGACTGAAAAATATGGAAAAACAGTTCCTATATATGGCGGGAACTGGAATGTTAGTGAAATATATTTTGAAGTTTTTATGAGAGGGATAACATATGAATAGAAATAAATTATTGATTGCTCTACTGACTATTACGGCATTACTAACTGCTACTCAAATGGTTAGTGCTGTCCCAGCAGAACCTAGAACTCATAACTTAACTCAGCCAGATGGATCAATAATTCAAGCAAAATTAGTAGGTGATGAACGGTTCTATGTATGGGAAACTACAAATGGTTACACCATTCTTAAAAATAAAGACGGTTATTGGGCATATTAAGAAAGATGGTAAATTAGTTCCAAGTTCATATGTTGTTGGTAAATCCAATATGAACAAATATGGTGCAAAAGAGTACGACATATCTCAAAACTCATATGATCTTACTAGACTAAATATTCAAAAACATCTACGCCCAGATAAAGATGTTATTGAACAAAATACATTTAAATCTCTTTCTTCATCAATAAGCACTCAAACAAATTATCCATTAAAGTCATCAGCACAATTAACACCGTCATTAATAAATGGAACACAAAAAGCCATAGTAATTTTAATAGAATTCCAGGATGTAAAACATAATCCTAATAATACTCCAGCATATTATGAAAACATGTTATTTAATAAGAGTAATAACCTTAGTATGAATAGATATTATAATGAAGTTTCCTACGGTAAAGTAGATGTAGTTGGAAACGTGACTTATGTCTGGGTTACAAGTCAATATAATATGTCCTATTACTGGGATGATTATTATTGGTACATAGATGCCAAAAATGGTCCAATATATGAGCTCGCTAGAGAAGCTGTTCAGTTAGCAGACCCATATATTAATTTCTCGCAATACGATACAGACGGGGACACTATTGTAGATCACCTTATAATAATCCATGCAGGATATGGACAAGAATTCAGTGGTAATAGTAGCGATATATGGTCACATAGATGGGTAATCCCTAATTGTACAACAGACGATGGAGTTTCAGCGTATGGATACACTATGCAATCTGAATATTCTCCAATGGGTACCTTTGCCCATGAATTTGGTCATGATCTCGGATTACCTGATTTATATGATAAAGATGGTAGTTCTTCAGGTATTGGAAAATGGGGATTAATGGGCGCAGGTAGTTGGTTGGGTAATCCATCCGGAACTTACCCAGCACATTTATGTGCATGGTCCAAGTATTTACTTGGATGGGTATCACCTATCTCAATAAATGGAACACAACACATTGAAATACCAGCGGTAGAATTGAACGACACTGTGTATATGTTGCTGGATAATCCATTTGGCCCTACTGATTGGGATATGTTTGGCAATGGAGTTGGCGAATACTTTTTAATAGAAAATAGACAAAAAATTGGATTTGATTCGTATCTTCCAGGTGAAGGGTTATTAATTTGGCATGTTGATGAGAGTGAACCAGGTAATTATAATGAAACCCATTATTTAGTAGACTTGGAAGAGGCTGATGGATATCAGGAATTGGAAAATGGATACGACAGGGGAAGCAGCACTGACCCTTGGTATTCAAACTTAACAGGATTTACCGATGTATCGAATCCAAATTCAAATTTATACGATGGAACGAATAGTGGTGTCCGCGTAACTAATATAAGTGATTCAAGTGTAACAATGACTGCTGATTTAACGGTTTCATCCAATATTACAAACACATCCACGGGTCCTACCTATATAAACATGCTACCTTACGTGATTGACACATCAGGATACTATATATTGAACATAAGTAGCACAGGTATAAACAGTACTGCCATAACAATAACCGCTAATGATGTTGTACTAGACGGAAATGGACATGTTTTAGAAGGAATGGGGATTAACACCTCGTCCATATACTGGGAGTATCAGGAGGGTTACCTGGGTTATTCAGGAATCGATATTAGATATTGTAAAAACGTAACTATTAAGAATTTGGCGGTAATGAATTGGAGTGTAGGAATTGATTTTTATAACTGTAAGCTCAAATGATTGTGGAATATCCCTCTGGGGTTCAAACAATAATACGCTAAGAAATAATACGATGAACAATAATACTTACAATTTCATGTCGTGGAGTTGGGAAGGATATAACGATATAGATACATCAAATACCGTAGATGGAAAACCAATATACTACTTGGTAAATAAATCAAATCTTACCATAGATTCTTCAAGTAATGCTGGAACGGTTTATTTGATAGATTGTAAAAACATAACTGTTAAGGATCTGCATTTAGCGCATAATGGATTTGGATTAAAGCTTTTAAGAAATAACTGTAAGCTCAAATGATTGTGGAATATCCCTCTGGGGTTCAAACAATAATATATTAACAAACATAACTGTAAGCTCAAACGATTACTGTGGGATACTCCTTGACTGGAACTCAAACAATAATATATTAACAAATAGCAATATAACGAATAATTGGCATGGTTTGTACATTGGATGGGATTCAAATAATAACACAATTTATTTCAATAACTTCTTGAACAATTCAGCGAATATATATGCAAACTATTATTCAATAAATAGATTTTACTCACTGGATATGGTTAATTACACCTATGCTGGAAAATATTTCACAAACTACTTAGGAAACTACTATTCAGATTACAATGGAACAGATAATGATGGAGATGGAATTGGGGACGCACCTTACAACATTTCAAACAACTATTATTATTTAATAAATAATCATATAACCAAAGACACAATACCGCCATATATTGAAAATAAATTTAATGCATATGGGTATACAAAACATATATTATCGAATGCTTCAAACTCAATAGTTGAGTATCCAATAGACAACTATCCGTTAATTATGCCGGTAGAGAATTATACGATCGGAAATATTGTCGAAACTACAAATACAACAAATCAACACATCGACTTGTTAGGAAACCTAACTTATAGAATTATAAACAAACAGAAAATATAACGACCTTTGAAATAACATTAATAGTAATAAATGATGGAAACTCGACTAGTAACGAGTTTAATACAACGATTTATGTAAACAATAACTCAATAAAAACCGAAAGATTATCATTAAACGCAGGAGAATCAAAAGAAATTAAAATCAACTATACAACAAATTTAACAAATAATATTGAAATAAAAGCAATCATTGATACAAATAAAGAAGTTGATGAAGTTGATGAAAATAATAACATTATCATAAAAACCATAACATTCCCAGATGTTGGAATTACATGGGCATACATGCCAACAGCAGTAAAAATAAATGAAACCAAAGATTTAAGATTTGATTTAAGAAAAGATGGCTATGGAACTGTTGAAGCAAACTTAACAGTAAAATTAGACGATAAAATAATACACAATGAGAAAATAACATTTAATGAATGGTATCACGATTATAGATACCGAGAACTACCAATAACATTTAACGAATCTGGAGCTCATAACATTACAATAACCATAACTCCAATAGGGACAAAAGACAGAAATATGGCAGATAACACAAAAACTATAAGTGTTACAGTAAAAGAGGCAAAGGCAGATATTGAAAAAGTTTATGGATTACCATACAACAATATATTAAAGGCGGATGGAGAGTACTGGATAGATGTTCGCTACAATGTCTCAGTTCCAAGTTACTATACAATTAAAATAAACACGACAAAAGGTATCCAAATAATTGGGGATTCTGAAAAAACAAGATACACTTGGAGACATGGATGGACATACTTCAAAATAAAAGCAGTGGATATTTCAAACAATGAAAGTATATCAATAGAGATATTTGACCATAACAACAAATTATTGGCAAATGAAACACTGACTGGTATAAAAATAACTGACCATCCAGTTGAAATTAAATATTCAAACATAACTTACACAAATTCATCAGCGAATTTAACATTTAGAGTATTCAATACAACAGAATACGATATCGATAGGCATGTTGAATATGTGGTAATGATTGGGGAACAAGGAAGGGTTTTAAAAGGAATTGAATATCTTACAGGATATCCACACGGATGTATTGAGCAAACAACATCACCAATGGTTGCATCCATCTATGTTAAAAAATACTGTGATCAAAACAACATTTCAACAACCATTGACTTTGGTTCTAATGTAAATAATGGAATTGAGAGATTAACAACCGGAACCAATAAACCAGAAGTAATCTCAAGTTATGAATACGCATGGGGACTTTGGGGAGCATCATATCCAAATCCAATCCATACAGGTTACGTGTTATATGGATTAACCACTGCAAAAATGAATGGTTATGATGTAAATATGACCCATATTGAAAATGGAGCCAGATATTTGGTAAATTCACAAAATGATGATGGAAGCTGGAACACTGGTTGGACATACTATATGAGAGATGAATATTCAAGCAATGCATTAATAACAATAAGTTTGGCACAAACATACAACATAACAACCAATGAAACCCTAAAACAAGAAATATTCAATGCAACAAACAAATCAGTAAGATACTTAATCAGTCAAACTGTCTATGAAAACAACATCTACGACTTAGGATTCAAAGCATGGGCATTATCAGAAGCATACAATATGGGAATTAACGATTCAGAAGTTAAAGAAGCATTAAACGAAACAATCATTGCGATAGGTAACTGGAAAAATGAACATAAGAATGATGAAGCCATCTCATTATTCAGAGGAACTTCAAGCTACAGCGTCTATGGTGTTGCATCAGAAAGTATTGCAGTAGCTTCAATTGGATGTCAAAAAGCAAATGGCATTATAAACAACAGTGAATATGGAACACTAAACAGCATGCTAATAAACATATACAGTAGATATGGAGGTTCAGGTTGGGGTTCAACAAAATCCACTGGCTTAGCATTAAGGGCATTAACTGAATCAGGAACTGCAACAAACACCAACAATATCCAAATAACGGTAAAAGTTGATGGAAACGAAATAAATACAATAACTGTAAATGCAACAAATCCAAAATTCGTAGGAAAATACTACAACAACACACTCTTAACAAGCGGGAAACATGAAATAGCATTTGAATTTAGTGGAAGTTCCAAGATATTATGTGGAGCTCTAGTATCACAAACAACACCATATTCAATAGCAATAAAGAGTGATGGTAAGGATTATATCGACCCATTGGCAGAAGACTTTAACCTAACAATAACAACAACGAAAGCCATTGTTGGTAGGGAATTTAATGCAACATTTACCATAACTAACAAAGCTACTGAGCCTATTGAAGTAGGAATTATAAAAGTAAAATTACCAAAAGGAATGAATTACACAAACATGACAAAATACATGAATGAATCATATAGTATTAGCTTCAACTCAACAACAAATGAAACAACACTATACATCTATCCTGAAATAGTAAAGGCATCAAGCAGTTTATCAATAACAATTCCATTAAATGTAACAGAAGAAAATGCGAACGATATTGAAGCTGTATTCTACCCAATGTATAATGAAGAAACAATAGCTCCAGCAAAAGCAACAACAACCGTAATCCCAATAAGAAAAATGAATGTAGCACTTCCAACAGGATGGGTAATGGATGTTGAAGAAAAAGAAGATAAAACAATAATAACCATTAAATAAATATTTTCTTTTTTTAAATTTTGAGGTGAAATTAATGAAGTATATTATATTGGGAATGATGCTTTTATTATTGATTCCAGTGGTTGTAGGGGAGGTTAGAGAGATACCTCAAGGGAATGTTGAAATAAATATAATCCAATATAATGTATCGTTCAACTACACGCTTGAAGAAAATAAAAACCTAACAATATTGGAACTAAACACTTCAAAAGAAAGTGATATTGTAGCATATTTTGATAATGAGCCATTATTTTCATATGAAGTTTCTAATGATTCATCAACAAAGACGTATAACACCCATTTATTAAATGGAACAATTGTAATAGCGGGAGTTAATGCATCAAATTATAATAAAATTGAAGGAACCGCAAATTGTACTTTTATAGGATGGAATAAAACACTTGGATATGCATTTTTCTTATTTGATAATATCGGAGAATCAAAATCAGGAATTATTAAGTTAAAATATGAAGAACCACAAGCACCAACAAACGACAACACACCTCCAACTGGTTTTTCAGGTGGTGGGGGTGGAGGAGGTGCTGCTCCAGAGACCCCAACCTACGAGGGGGTATCAGAAGAGATAAAATCCATTAAGATAAAAGAATTCGTATTTAACGCAAAAATGATAGCAGGAAACAATATCGATGGAAATTTCTCAAAAGGACTCAAAAACGCAACAGAATTAGTAAATAAATCACTTGACATAAAAGAAGACTGCATCTTAGTTGGAGGACCTGTGGCAAACCCGCTGGTTAAAAAATACGCATGGACCTTTAAAGTAAAAGTAACCAATGACTATCCAGGAGCTCACAAAGGAGTGATACAAAAACAGATTATTAATGGGCATACTGTAGTACTCCTAGCAGGTTCTGACAGATGGGGGACAAAGGCAGCAGTTGAATACTTCAAAACTTTAGATGATATTCCAGACGAACCTATAATCGTAGAATGGAAGGATGGAAAACCTGTTAAAATAGAATAAATATCTTATTTTTCTTTTTGTATTTTTATGTATTTTAAAGTACTATTGTAATTTATAAATAATGTGTTGTTATATTATTATAAATTTAACTTTAACGTAGTTAATTTTTGGCAAATATGGTGAAATTATGGCAAAGTTTATAATGGTTGTAGGTACTTCCTCAAACAGTGGGAAGACTGTACTGGTTTCAGCATTATGCAGGTTGTTGGCAAATAAGGGGTATAAAGTAGCCCCTTTTAAATCTCAAAACATGAGTTTAAACTCAAGGGTAAGTGTTGAAGATGGTGAAATAGCAGTTGCCCAATACACTCAAGCAAGAGCTGCAAAAACCGAACCTTCCATCCATTTCAATCCGATACTTTTAAAACCAAAAGGAAATTTTGTGTCTCAAGTTGTGGTCCATGGAAAGCCTTACAAAGATATGGATTATAATGAATATAGAAAAAATAAAGATTATTTTTTAGATAAGATAACGGAAAGTCTCGAATATCTAGATAACAATTACGACTATGTGGTTATGGAGGGAGCAGGGAGCTGCTGTGAAATAAACTTACTTGAAGACGATATAGCAAACTTAAGGGTGGCTGAAATTGTAGATGCCGATGCTATTTTAGTTTCTGACATCGATAATGGAGGGGTTTTTGCATCAATCTATGGAACGATTGAATTACTACCAGAAAACTGGAGAAAACTAATAAAAGGGTTTGTAATAAATAAATTTAGGGGAAATGTTGATGTTTTAAAAAGCGGTTTTAAAAAAATAGAGGAGCTCACTGGCATACCTGTTTTAGGTACGATACCTTACGACGAAAGTCTAATATTACCTGAAGAAGATAGTCAGGCACTACAAGGTAGAAAGGTTTTCGGCAATTCAGAAAGCCCTATAGAGGTTAACGTCCTAAGATTTTCAAAAATTGCCAATTTCACAGATGTTGACCCTATTTCAAACGATGCATTGGTAAAGTTTATAGATTTTAAAGAGAACATTACTGGAGATATTTTAATACTTCCAGGAACTAGATGTTCAACTGTTGAGATGTCCTTAATTAAAAAATACGGCATGGATGAAAAAATCTGGGAATTTATAAGGAATGGGGGTATAGTTTTAGGTATCTGCGGTGGTTATCAGATTATGGGGAAGAAGTTAATCGATGAAAAAAACACGGAGGGCGATGTTGGAACAATTGAAGGTCTTGGTATCTTTGACCTAGAAACACACTTTGGAAACGAAAAAGCCATTAAGAACTCAAAGGGAATTTTAAAAATAGATGATATGGAAATTGAAGTTTCAGGTTATGAACTACATGAAGGAATCACCACTTCAAAGGAGGAACCACTTATAAAACTTTTTAAAGGATTTGGAAATAATGGGGACGGTTTTGACGGTGCGGTGAAGAGAATAGGTGAATCTTACGTAATTGGAACTTACTTCCATGGAATTCTAGACAACTATCGATTTAGGAATTATTTGATAAACCTTGCGATAAAAAAGAAATACGAGTCCAATGGCTCCAATAAAGACTTTGAACTCCTTGAACATGACAGCTACAAGGACACCTTTGAAAAGAACATGGATAAGTTGGCAAAAATAGTTAGTGAAAATGTAAACTTGAGCAATATTATTTAACACTGACAAAATTTAATTAAATTATTTATATGTAATTTTTTAAAATAGAAAAGAATTTATTTATTTTATTCGGTAATAGGTACGAATTTATAACCGTAGCTTATTATTCCATCCTTACCATCTTCTTTTATTCTCCTAAATGCTGCTTCCACGGGTATTCCAATAGATATCTTATTAATATCACAATCCACTTGAGCTGTTACTTTAGGGCCCTCTTCCAACTCAACAATTGCTATTACATAGGGCGTTAATTTATTGAACTCTTTTGGCGGTGCGTAAACTATTGAGTAGGTGTAAATCTTACCTTTTCCACTTAACTGAAATTCTTCCAATTCTCCTTTTCTTCTACAGTCTGGACATACGGTTCTTGATGGGAAGTAAACCTTACCACAGGTTTTACATCGTGTACCTATTAAGTTATACCTTTCTTTCATATGCCTCCAGGATCTCACTACCATTATTTCACCAGAAGTATTTTATTGTTATTTAAATCTATTTTTTTTATCTCCCCTTCGAATTCCTTAGTATCTCCAAATAAATCAATCGCTATTATTTTGTCCTCTTTTTTTTCAACTAGCAAGACGTCTTCCATAACGAGTTCATCGTTTAAATATAAGTTAATATTGCACATGATATCACTTTGTGTTTATCTCTTGTCTGAGAGTAAATGAACACATACGGTTCCCCCAGTACCTCCAACATTTGCTGCAATACCGTATCCATTTTTAATTGTAGCCTGTCTATCCTTACATTCTTTATCTTGCTTTAACTGCCAGTATAATTCCCCAACTTGCCTAATTCCAGTGGCACCAAGTGCGTGACCAGCTGCCTTTAAACCACCACTTGGGTTTACAGTTACAAAGTCGTCGTAATCTATTCTTATTTTTCCTTCATCAATTACTTTTCCAGCATCTCCCTTTTTACAGAATCCTAAATCCTCTACTAAGATTAAACCATTTATTGCAAAACAGTCGTGAACTTCTGCAACATCTATTTTTTCAGGAGCTATTTTAGCCAGTTTGTAAGCCTTTTCAGACGCTACTTTTGCAGCGTTTAAAGTTGTCATATCTTCCCTATCGTGTAAAGCTATTGTATCTGAAGCCTGAGTTGAAGCTTTTATATATATAATTTCATCCTTAGGGGCAAATTCTTCAGCTTTGTCTGCGTCACATACAATAAGAGCAGAAGCTCCATCAGAAACAGGTGAACAGTGCATCAATGTAAGTGGATCTGCTACAGGTGATGCATTCATTACCTGCTCAAGTGTAGTTTTAAACCCAAATTGGGCATACTTATTCTTTGTAGCGTTCTCGTGAGCAATAACACTCCACATTGAAAGTTCTTCAATAGTTAAGCCATATTGGTACATATATCTCCTTGCCATCATGGCATACAATGATGGAAATGTAGCTCCAAAGAAAGCTTCCCATTCCTGATCAGATGCTGAAGCTATCGCTGCAGTTGCATCTTCAACATCGGTCATTTTTTCTACTCCACCTGCTAAAACTACATCATGGTGACCACTCGCAACAGATAAAACAGCACTTCTTAAAGCCAAACTACCTGAAGCACATGCTGCCTCAACTCTTGTACATGGAACTGGATTAAGTCCTGCATGATCTGCGATTAATGATGCAATATGTTCCTGACCTACAAAGAGCCCGCCACTCATGTTACCTATGTACATGGCGTCAATATCGCCTCCATCTACATTTGCATCCTTTATTGCCTTTACACCAGCTTCAACAATTAAATCTCTAAATGAGTCTTCCCAGAGCTCTCCAAATTTAGTTTGCCCATAACCTATAATTGCAACATCTCTCATTTTTTCACCATATATTATTTAAGCCATCCGCTAGGTTAAAGTTTAATTAAATTTTAATTTTCCCCCTGTATTTGACATAAACTGCATAATCAATGTATTTTTTCCTGTTTAACAAATCCAATGTTTTAGGTGCTTTATCCACCACTTCTTTTATCCTTTCAGTTACCGTGATGTCAAATGCATCACTTCCTGCACCACTACCATAGGATACAGCGAGAATTCTTGCTCCTTCCTCTGCATGATCCAATATGTTTGACAACCCCAGTGGAACAGCTCCTGAGTATGTATTACCTAAGTAAGGAGTTAATAAACCGTATTTGTACTGTTCATTTGTAAATCCAAGAGATTTAGCAGCTTTTATGTAAAACTTCCCATTAGGTTGATGGAAAACACAGTAGTCATAATCTTTTACTGTAGTTCCCATTTTTTCCATTATTCCCTTTGCTGCATTTAAAACGTGTTTGAAGTAGGCTGGCTCTCCTGTAAATCTACCACCATGTTTTGGGTAAGATTGTCCTTCCCTTCTCCAGAAATCGGGAGTATCTGTTGTATATGAGTAGGTGCCATTAAAAACGGCAATCATTTCGTCCTTTTTATTTCCGATTATGTACGCTGCACCACCAGCTGAAGCTGTATATTCAAGGGCATCTCCCGGAGCTCCTTGAGCAGTATCTGCACCTATTGCCATACCATATTCTATAAGTCCACTACCAACTAAGCCCATACACATTTGAATACCTGCAGTTCCTGCCTTACATGCAAATTCTAAATCCGCCGCCGTAAGATCAGGTGTGGCACCAATAGCTTCAGCAACTGTTGCAGAAGTTGGTTTAACTGCATAAGGGTGACTTTCGCTACCTACATATACAGCACCTATTTTTTCAGCATTAATCCCTGCTCTTTTTACAGCATTTCTTGCAGCTTCAACTGCAATTGTTGCGGTGTCTTCATCTGGAGATGGGACACTCTTTTCATTAACTACCAGCCCTTTTTTAATAGCTTCTGGATCTTTTCCCCACACCTTTGCTATTTCTTCAACTTTTATTCGATATTTTGGAATATAGCTTCCATATCCAACAATCCCAATATCTTTCATTAACTCACCTTCTAATTTAATAACAAAATTATAAATAAATTTAATATCACTTTGTGATAAACAGTATAAAAATATATTATTTAATTATTATTTAATTTCATTGAGTTTTCCTAAAAGTTCATCAACTTCTAAATCTGTAACTAGAAGTGGTATGGCTTGAATCTCAGCTAGTTTTAAGGCCAGCCTATCCAATTCAGAAACACCTTGAAAAATAACAACTCTTGGTTTTATGTTACTTACCCTTATGGCAACCATTGGACTCCTTCCAGAGGAAACTTCTGTAAAAATTAGCGCCCTTTCAGTTGTCCAACCGTATAAATTTAAGAAATCTTGACCATCCATTTCTAAAATTGCCTTTATACTATCAACAACAGTATGGCCAAATATTTGGTTATTTAAGTTCTCTCCATAGATTACTTCCGCATCAATTGTATCTAAAAGGTCTCCTATAGTTATCGGGCTAGCGTATTCCCTAATATTGAGGATGGCTTTCATCGAAGATGGCACATTTAATATCCTCTTCAGAGCTCTTACCATGTGCCCTCCGTTTTCTTTGTCAACCTCAATTAAGGCATTTACATATTTCCTTACCAGATTTACCCCGGGATTTTTTCTCCTACCTACTTCATAGTCACTTATTACAGATGGAGATACTCCCAGGTATCTAGCCATTTCTATTTGAGGTATGCTAAACATCTCCCGCCATTTCTTCATGGCTTTTCCAATGTCTTCAGATAATACAATGTCTCCGATTATATGTAACGCTATTTTTTCCATACTTTTTATTCTAATAACCTATTATAAAAACGTTTCGATTTTATCGTATAGTCATTCGTCATACGTCGACATCGAGGCAACCTCAGATTTCGTCGAGTAGATAAAAAAGGAAAATAAATTAAAAAGTAAGTTATAATAAAAGAAAATTAAACATTTAAATTGGTTTCTCTGTCTGTTTTTTCATATATTCCTACTAACTTAGCATACTTTTTAATGGATTCTTCACTTATCTTAACGCCTTCATGGGACTTCTTTAAAATGTAAGGATAGCCTGAAATAGATATCTCCCTAAGACTTGAAAAGAACTCTTCATTTAGTTTATCAAATGACGTAATTCCTATAACCCCACTATTATCTTCCAATCTAGCAAATTGATAATACAAGCTATCAATTGTCTGACCAAAGGTGTTTAGATATTTAACACTACTATACGAATTGCTATTTACTTCGTCATCTGCTAAATTCAAAGGTTTTGTGTATCCAATTCCCCTGCAATTCTTTGAAAATATGGCTATATCCGGAACCAGTGATTTTTCTTTTTTAAAATAGGCGTTCATCTTTGAAGTTTTTGATATTCCTACAATTTTTTCACGATAGTTCTTTAAAAGTTCCATCAACAATATAAGATACTCCAACTGCTCCAGAATAATTATTTTTTGGTCGTCAGTCTCTCCGTAATCAATTGTAGGGAGTATCATACTGTTATCCAAATCTTCTAAGATTTTATTTTTAATTTCCTTGCCGTAGTCCTTGTAGTACTTAAATATACCATCTTCTACCTTCTTACCTTCAGTTATAGATCCATAGGTATGAGTTTGGATCAATAGAGAGTACAAAGAACCATCAAAGAGATAATAATCAATATCATTATTTTTTAAATTCCAAAGGGCAGTTTTTAGTTCCATGTTTAGCATATAAAGCCTTAATCTATCTGAAACGTATTTGTACGGTAGGATAATATCTGCGTCCCAGTGTGATAATGATTCCTTTATTTTCTTTCCAGGTTCATGGATATAGGAGACCGTTCCAACAATATAAAGGCAATAACCAATATAGTCTATTTTATTGAAACTACCATCCCCCCCTGCAAACACGCAGCTCGAAGGATTATTAAAGTTGCAAGGTATCCAGTAATTTTCATAATCAAAATCCATATTTATGTTACTTATTTTTTTAGATATTGTATCCTTTTTCCCCATCAAATATGAAAAATCCATATGGGCACCCCAGTTTAAAGTGTTAACATATAGAACAACCATAATATAAGATTTAACGATTTTTATATAAATTTATGAAATTGAGGTATGAAGATAATAATAATCTTAATTTAAAAGAGAATAACCAAATTAAAGAACTAAAAAAATAATAAAAATTTACTGTATTATTCCGTAACCTATTAATCTCCATCTTGATCCTACTCTTCTACTCAAAGCAACCCTGTCTCCCTTATCAGCACATACTGGAAGTTTTAACTTGATTTCTGCAATATCGTCTCTCGCAGAGGTTATAACCCCAACTGTTGTAGCGGTCCCGATGTTTAACATTAAAACTTCATTCGTTTTTAGGGGTTCTATTGCAAGTTCGTCCTTTGAACCAACAACTCTATCTAAAAGTTTGGTTTTTATTGTTATTTCATCAAGTGTTGGTGGTAATGTACCAGGTTCTCCTGCAACACTTCCGCTTAATGCATCTGATTTTGTTAATGCAGGATCCAATTCAGTACCAACGCCGACTAAACCTCCTGGACAGGCTTTTTTAACTTTCTTTCCACCGACTCCAAGTGAAACGATTTTTGTAACTATAGGTTTCCAATATGTCTTATTTCCTTCTGAAACTTTAATTCCAGGCCTTATTTCAATTTCCTTTCCAACTTCTAAAACCCCTTGAATAATACTTCCTCCAATAACCCCTCCCTTCAAGCTTTTTATCTCAGAACCTGGCTTGTTTACATCAAAACTTCTTGCAATGTACATCCTTGGAGGCAAGTCTATGTCTTTTTCTGAGGTGTCTATTATATCTTCAATTGCCTTTAATAGAACATCCACGTTTGCTCCATGGTGGGCTGAAACAGGAATAATTGGTGCATTTTCCGCAACGGTACCTTTTACAAATTCCTTAATTTGTTTGTAGTTTTCCATTGCTTTTTCTTCATCCACTAAATCTATTTTATTCTGTACAATTATTACGTTTTTAACTCCTAAAGCATCTAACGCCATTAGATGTTCCTTTGTCTGTGGCTGAGGACATTCCTCGTTAGCTGCAATAACTAAAATAGCACCATCCATTAAAGAAGCTCCAGAAAGCATTGTGGCCATTAAAGTTTCGTGTCCTGGAGCATCTACAAAAGAAACCCTTCTTAAAACTTCGGTTTTTGAACCGCAAATTGGACATTTTGCCTGTACAGTATAGCACTCAGGTTCTGGACATTTTGGACATTTTTTTATCTCGCAGTCGGCATAACCTAATCTAATTGAAATACCTCTTTTCAACTCTTCGCTGTGTGTATCTGTCCAAACTCCAGTTAATTTCCTTGTTAAACTTGTTTTTCCATGATCTACGTGTCCTACCATTCCAATATTTACTTCTGATTGTTTAGCACATGCCATGATATCCCTCAATATATGTTTTACAATGCCTAAATTATTGTGGTGTGCAATTTTCATTTCCTTTGTAACCAAAGGTACCTGGAAGTGGACAACTTTTGCCCAACTAACTAATTGACATAGTATTTGACATATTATAAATCCAAAGATAATTATAATTATTCATTTTAAATTTTAAAAATCATTATTCATTGGAATTTCATTATATTATTTGTTTAGTATTATGCACACCATATTAATCGTAATTATAATAAAAAACGATCTAAGATTATATTCCCTTTATAGTTAATACTTTATATATTTTTATTACTCCATTAAATAACTTTCAAAATCGTGAAAAAAGTGCAAGTATTAAATTACAGAAAATAGAAAAAGATAACATAATATTAAATCGATTAATACAAACTTATTCAGATTGTGAAATTAATTCTGAGATTGGTTTTTCTCCGTATTCTACAACCTTCGTGTTTACTTGAACGATATCTGCGGATATAACATTTCCTCTTACGCTTTTTCTTCTTCTTATACCTTTGTCCTTTTGTTTGTATCCTGGACCTTTACTTAAAAGTACCCTTAACTTCATACTTCCATGGACATCATGTCTCATTGCAAAACCGCATTTGTCTGCTCCGCCTGTAATTTTCAATTTGTATCCTTCCAATCCTACAATAGAGCCGCTTATTTCATCACCAATTTTTTTACCTATTAAGGTATTGTCGTCTATTTCAAATTGGTATGATTTTGCTTCTTTTGGATCTGAAACCACTACTTTGAACTTTGCCATGTTTATTCCTCCTTTTTAACTACTATTGAATATAATTCAGTTTTTGAACATGTGTAGAATGTAAAACTTGTTGCAACAAACCGTTGACAACTCGGCGCTGTATTAAATATTATAATTCTCATGTTTCCATTTCGTTACCCGTCTTTAGATCTATTATAAATTATCATTTTTATACTTTTTCATACAATCTCTAAAAAAGCCTTAAGAAACCAATGATACACATAAAATTAACGCACATAAAATAAAATATAGATTGAATAATTATAAATTATTTGAATTTTATTTAAATAAAATAAAAAGAGTAAAATCTAAAATTAGATTTTTAAGTATGCTGTAGTTTCCCAGTCGGTTACTGAAGTTCTGAAGCTGTCCCATTCTGCGTTTTTGATTTCTAAGAAGCTTTCGAATATGTGTTTTCCTAATGCATTCTTCAATACATCGTTGTTTTCTAATTCATCTAAAGCAGCTTTTAAGTTAGCTGGAACTGATTCAATTCCAAGTTCTTTTTTCTCAGCTTCACTCATTGCGAAGATGTTTCTTTCAACTGGTTCTGGTGCGTCTAACTTGTTCTTTACACCATCTAAACCAGCAGCGAGCATTACTGTGAATGCTAAGTATGGGTTACATGATGGGTCAGGAGCTCTGAATTCGATTCTTGTTCCTTTTCCTCTAGCTGCTGGAACTCTGATGATAGCACTTCTGTTGCTGTTTGCCCAAGCAATGTTTACAGGAGCTTCGTATCCAGGAACCAATCTCTTGTAGGAGTTTACGGTTGGGTTTGTAATAGCTACTATAGCTTTAGCGTGCTTTAAGATACCTGCAACGTAGTTCATACAGGTTTCACTTAATTGGTATGGAGCGTTTTCATCGTAGAATGATGGTTCTCCGTTTAACCATATACTTTGGTGGCAGTGCATACCGCTTCCGTTCATTCCGAAGAATGGTTTTGGCATGAATGTAGCTTTTAAGCCGTGTTGTTCAGCAATTGTTTTAATTGTTGTTTTGAAGGTTATTACACTGTCTGCTGTTTTAAGAGCATCGTCGAATTTAAAGTCCACTTCATGTTGTCCAGGAGCAACTTCGTGGTGGGAAGCTTCTACATGGAATCCTAAGTTTTCAAGTGCAAATACTATATCCCTTCTGATGTCTGGAGCTTCGTCCATTGGTTCTAAATCGAAGTATCCACCATCGTCTGCAGGTATGTACTTGTGTGGGTTGTGTGGGTCTTTTTTCAATAAGAAGAATTCTGGTTCAGGACCTACAAAGTATTCTCCGTTGAATTCTTTTTTGAATTCTTCCATAACTCTCTTCAAGCATCCTCTTGGGTCTCCTTCGAATGGCTTACCCTTTGTTGTGTAAACGTCACAGATAACTCTTGCAACTGATTTTTCTGAAGGTCTCCAAGGGAGTACTGAGAATGTTGATAAGTCAGGTTTTAACATCATGTCTGATTCGTTAATGCCTACGAATCCTTCAATTGAGGAACCATCGAAGTATAAACCATTTTCTAAAACGTCTCTTAATTCTTCAATACCTTTTTCCCCAGCTTTTATAGGAAATGCCACGTTTTTTGGTACTCCGAGAATGTCTACAAACTGGAATCTCATGAATTTTACGTTGTTGGATTTTACATATTCCAATACTTGCTCCACAGTGCTCATTGTATACCTCCTCAAAAATATAATCGGAATTAGATTTCCGATTCTGAGTATATATATATTTTACGGTTAGAATACCGCTAAACGAAACTTTTATTTAAAATTAAATAAGTCCTATATTATACTTTGTTTTAGTATGTTATATGATTATAGGTTTAAGTGTTAGGTGATCGAATGCTGGTAATTAGAAAAACTGAAAAAATAGAAGGAACTATAAATGCCCCTCCATCAAAATCATACACCCATAGGGCGGTGATATCTGCATCTTTAGCTGAAGGTACTTCAGAAATTAGCAGTCCTTTAGCCAGTGCTGACTGTTTATCATCTGTTCATGGATGTAAAATGTTAGGTGCAGAGATTGAACTCGAAGAAGAAAAATGGGTTATAAATGGGGGGAATCTAAAAACTCCTGAAAATATCATAGATATAGGTAACAGCGGTACCACTTTAAGAATACTAACTGGAATATCTTCTCAAATACCAAAAGGTTACACGATACTAACTGGCGATGAGTCCATAAGAAAGAGACCTATGGGGCCACTTTTGGATGCATTAGGACAGCTGGGCATCGAAGCTTTTTCTTCGAAATTAGACGGAACTGCTCCAATAGTGGTTAAAAGCGGAAAAATAAAAAATGATATTGTTAAGATAAGAGGTGACATGAGCTCCCAGTTTATAACATCTTTAATGATGACCTTACCATTCAGTGAAAAGGATTCAAAAATAGTTCTAACAACTCCTTTAAAATCAGAGCCGTATTTAAAAATCACAATGGATGTTTTAAGCAAATTTGGAATAAAAATAGATGAATTAACAGAAAAGAACGAAAAAGGATTTTTCATAAAAGGAAATCAGTCATACAAACCTTGTAACTACACAGTTGAAGGAGACTATTCTTCAGCTTCCTACCTTGTGGCAGCAGGAGTTTTAATGAATTCAGACATAACTATAAAAAATTTATTTAAAGACTCTAAACAAGGGGATAAGGAGATAATAAATATTGTTAAGGAAATGGGGGCAGATGTCAAGGTTAATGACGATAAGGTTGTTATTAATGGACCATATAACTTAGAGGGAATAGACGTTGATGTGACCAATATACCGGATTTAGTTCCAACAATAGCAGTTTTAGGATGTTTTACAGAGGGAAAAACCACAATATATAATGGAGAACACGTCAGACTGAAGGAATGCGACAGATTACACGCCTGTGCAGTTGAATTAAACAAAATGGGAGCAAAAATAGAAGAAAAAAGAGATGGATTAATAATAGAAGGAGTAGGTAAGTTAAAAGGAGCAGAACTTGAAACTTATCACGACCACAGGCTTGTAATGGCATTTACCGTTGCCGGAATGATGGCAGAAGGTGAAACAATAATCAAAGGCGAGGATGCTGTTAAAATTTCATTCCCTAACTTTGTAGATACTATGAAATCTATCGGAAGTATGATCGTTTCACGAAGTTAATACATTTGTAGAACGACTTAATAATGAAAAAAGTATAGTCGTTTGCGCTATAACTACCAATCTTCAAGAATTAAGGTATAATTATTCTTTTTAAAATTTTGTTGTGGTTGAATAAGTGCAAAAATTCCGAAAACGACCATGCATGTTAGCGAGCTCCCAACATCCATAAACTTTTTTTATTTTCATAACGATACTTAGTCATGACTATATACCTTTATTATACATGTTGACGGTGGTAGAGTGAAACTAACTAATTTTTTAAACTATCTAAGTGAGAACAATATAAAAAAGGCAGTTATTTTAAAAAGAGAGAATATAAATTATTTTTTAGAGAGGTATCCGCCTAATTTTTCAGTTTTAATCTTTGATGTAAAAGAGAATAGGGCAATTCTAAAAGTTCCAAAGTTGGACTATAGAATGGCTGAAAGTTATAAAACTAAACATTTGGATATTGAATTATTTGAAAAATGGGAAGAGGTATTTAATGGCTGTGATGGAGTCGAAGAAACTCTTCCTATTAGATTTTTAAAATATCTGGATAAAAACTACAAAATAGTATCCGATAAAATAAACGAGATGAGAGAGATAAAAAATAAAAGAGAAATAGAGCTCATCGAAAAGGCTGCAAAAATTAGTGATAAAGCAGTTGAATATGTCATGGATCTCGTTGAAAATTCAAACAAACCAATCACTGAAAACCAGCTTGCCGCAGAGATTGAGTATGTCATGAAAAAAGAAGGAAGTATTAAACCTTCATTCGATACCATTGTTATATCCCATAAAAAAACTGCATTCCCCCATAGCATGCCGTCAGATGACACAGTTAAAAATATTCTCTTGATGGATATCGGAGCTACTTTTGAAGGTTACTGCTCAGATATAACTAGAACCATCATTTTAAATCCGAAAAAAGAATATTTAGATGTTTACGATTTAGTTCATGGTGCAAAAGTTGAAGCTGAAAAAAATCTAAAAGAGGGAATTTCAGTTAAAAAACTTGACTCCATAGCTAGGGAGTATATGGGAGAATTCAAAGAATACTTTATCCATTCTTTAGGGCATGGTGTTGGCGTTGAGGTACATGAAAACCCATCCGTATCTTCAAGAGCTCAGGAGGATAAGGTTTTAAAAGAAGGGATGATAGTTACGATAGAGCCAGGTATTTATTTAAAGGATTTTGGAGTTAGGATTGAAGATTTGTATTTGGTTAAGAAAAATGGATTCAAAAAACTCAGTAATGCGAAAATATGGTCGTTCTGCGAATGAATGCATAGATATATAATTTAAATTTCAATTAATACTAACTTAATACTTACTTGGAATTTTTACAATATATATTGCAGAGCACTTTTATGTACTAATTTTTAATTTTTCTTATGTGTGGTACTATGGAGTATGATTTTAGACGGGAAAAAAAGTTTGGATATACCACTGGCTCTTGTGCTACAGCCGGAGCCTATGCCGGACTTTATTGTTTAAAAGAAGGAATTAAATTAGACCATGTGGAAATAATCAACTGTAAAAATGAGACTTTAATAATACCAATAGAAAAAATCGAAATAGATAAAACAAACAATAAATCCATAGTTACAGTTAAAAAATTTGCTGGAGAAGACATTGACATAACAAATGGTATTGATATTGTTGTTGAAGTAGAGCTCTCAAAAAATATGGAAAATGAAAAAATTAATGGAAATAATAATGATGGGGTTATTATATTGGGGGGTCAAGGAATAGGGACAGTCACAAAGGATGGATTACAAATAAAAAAAGGAGAACCTGCAATAAACCCAAAACCAAGGGAAATGATTAAAAACAACTTATCAAGACTTTTAGACGAAAACGAAAAAGTTGTTGTGAAAATTTCTGTTCCAAAAGGTGAAGAACTGGCGAAAAAGACTTTAAATCCAAAACTCGGCATAGTTGGGGGAATATCGATCCTTGGAACAACAGGAATAGTTAGACCTATGTCCAATGAGGCCTACAGAGAATCCCTTGTTCCGCAAATTGATGTAGCTCTTGCAAATGGTTATAAAAATTTAATTTTTACGCCTGGAAATATCGGAACAAAGTATGCAAAAATACACTTAAATGCAAATGACGACCAAATAGTAGAAGTATCTAATTTTTGGGGATATATGCTCGATAAAGCCGCTGAAAAAGGTGTTAAGGAAATAACCATATTTGGTCACTCTGGAAAAATAGTTAAACTTGCTGGAGGAATATTTGATACCCATTCAAAAGTTTCAGATGCAAGGAATGAAATATTAACCGCTTATTCTTGTATGTATATTAATGAAAAGGAGATTTTAGAGAAGATACTTTATTCAAATACAACTGAAGAAATTATATATATCTTGAATGAGAAAAAAATATTAAATAAAGTTTTTAATCGTATTGCAGAAAGGGTCGTAGAAAGACTCTCCAGCAGATGGGAAGGCATAACATTCAATTGCATAATTATAGACATGAAAGGAAATATACTCGGTAGATGTTAATTTTTATATTATAATTTTTGTATATTTTTGATAACCAACTATGATAGTTAAAAAACGTACGTCCATATTTTTAACAAGTATATATGGTGAAAATATGTTCAAAAAAATGATTTCTTTAATTGGGATTCTGTTGTTAGTTGGTACAGTTTATGGAGAAGCAATATACATAGGAGATTTGACAATTAAAGATAGTAATAATTATGAAACTACAAAACCATTTACCATAAATAAGGTTGAAAATCAAGCATATGATTTAAGTTTTGTACATTATGGGAATGTGGACAATATAACCGTGGTTTTATATTTAAATAATTATTCCATTTTTATAATAAAAAAAGATCACCTAATCAATTTTGGCAATAAAAATAAACCAACAATTTCAATAGATATAACTGATAGAATTGTAAATGGGAAAAATAATATTTCATTAAAGTTAGTGGAAGGTAATCCCGCAAAGAACCAGTGGTATAAATTAAATAGGATAACTATATCAACACAAAATCCGCCAATAAAGACCCCAGTACCACTTGGAGATCCAGCTTTAATACTGTTTTTCATTTTATTGAGTGGATGTATCGAATTTAACGATAGTAACTACACTAGCGACAGTAGTTATAGTAGCTATGACAAATATAATTTTATACAAACACACGAACACTTTTATGGGTCGGTTTATAGGGTTGTAGATGGAGATACCGTTTATGTAGTCGCTCCAAATGGGACAGAATATAAAATAAGACTTCTTGGGGTGGATACCCCTGAAACATACATAAAAAATAAACCTTATGAATATTTTATAGATGAAAACACTGCTATGACAGATATAAACTATCTAAAAGAGTGGGGTTATAAAGCTACAGACTTTGCAAAGGAAAATCTAGAAAATAAAACTGTAATCGTAGTTTTCGATAAACTATCCCCTAGAAAAGGGAAATATGGAAGATATTTAGCTTATATATTTATAAATAACACCACCTATGGGATTCAAAAACCGAAGGTTTTCGTAAATTTCAACGAAGAGTTGGTCAAAAATGGGTATGCCAGGGTTTATATAAGTAATTTTGAACTAAAAGATGTTTTTTTAGAGTATGAAAAACATGCAAAGTCCCAAAGAATAGGAATGTGGAACTGGAGTGGTGCAAATAACTAACTTCCAAATTAATTAGTATCCACTTCCTATTGTTCACATATATCCTTACCATGGGGGCACTTTTTAGGCCGGCCCATAAATTCATGCAGCCTTTCAATAACTTCATCAGAAACCGCATGTTCTATTTTGCAGGCCCCCTCCTGAGCATAATCCAAATCAAATTTAAGATATTCTGTAAGAAACGTTTCAATTATTCTGTGTTTCCGTATAATCTTTTTGGCAATTTCCTCTCCTTTTTTATCCAGTCGTATTCCCACATAGGGCTCGTAAATTATATACCCCTCATTACTAAGTTTTTTAGCCATGCTTGTAATTGCCGCAGGTTTTACATCCAAAATCTTTGCCAATTCCGTAGTCCTCACAGGTCGTCCGTTTTTCTTTATAAATATGCATATTTTTTCAAGATAATCCTCTATATTTGAAGAAACCATATTATCACCATGGGGAAAACTATATATATTTGTAAAATTATATTATATTTAAATTTAAGTGAACTTAAATTATTTAAACATTGTTAATATATATAATTTTGGTTCTCAAGATAGAAGCAAATTCCTTTGAATTGAACAAAAATTTGAGATAATTTTTTAGCTCATCAACGAAGTTGGTGATTTGCTGAGAAACGAGAGAATTTAAAACCGAAGGTTTTAAGTCACCTTCACTTCGTTCGGGTGATTATATGAAGAGCCTTTTAGAAATGGGTCCAGGATCCTATACAATTGTAAAAATAGACAAACACTGTAGAAGATTTTACGAACTTGGAATAGTTCCAGGTAGTAGGATAACAGTTATATCATCAAATCAAAGGGGTCCAATTCTTGTAAGAATCGGAAATTCAAAAATAGCACTTGGTAGGGGTATGGCAAGAGCTATTTTTGTTGAATAGAGTATTGAAACATATGGATGATTATTGGTGAAATTATGGAAAAAAACGGAGTAGGAGGGAATACTACATCAGGAGCTATTGAGAAACTTTTAACCAAGGTTTCAAAATTAATTGTGGGGTATTCATGTTCATGTTGTTCACATAAGGATAAATGTGGTAAGAAACATTGGAAGGATGATAAACAGAGGTGAAATAATGTCTAAGGGACACGACACTGTGGCTCTATTAGGTCAGCCAAATGTCGGAAAAACCACCCTTTTTAATTTATTAACGGGAATGAAACAACGAATCGGCAATTGGCCAGGAGTTACCGTTGAAAAAAAAGAGGGATCTTTTAAATACAAAGATAAGGAGTTTAATGTCATTGATTTGCCGGGGATATATTCTTTAATGTCCAATTCAATTGACCAGAGAATAGCCCGAGATTTTCTAATGGAAAACGATGATTTAATAATAGTCGATGTTATAGACACTCCGAATATCAACAGGAACCTTTACTTAACAATACAACTCCTTGAGCTCGGAAAATCTCCAATAATTTGTTTGAACTTAATAGATGAAGCTGAAAAACATGGTGTTTATGTTAACTATAAGAAACTAAGTGAAAAGTTGGGTGTCCCAGTAGTAAAAACCTCTGGAAGACTTAAAATAGGTGTGGATGACCTGAAAGAAGAAATATACAACTACGAATTTAAAAAACCAAATGAAATAAAATACTCCGAACTTTTAGAAAGAAATTTAGAAAAGATAATTAAAAAATTGGACGAGCATAATTTAACTGATAAATTCAAATCAATCCCAAAAAGATGGGTGGCCCTTTCTTTACTTGAAAACGATCCAGAGGTAGTATGTGAATTTGAAAACGATAAAGAATTTTTGGATTTTTTAGATAAAATAAAGAGTGACATAGAAAATGAGATAAAACACGACGTTGAAAGCTACATTGTTGAACAAAGATATAGAAAATGTGATGAGCTCCTTGAAGATGTTTTAATAGACAGCGAAATATACGAGGATATAGACACAATAATACTACATCCAATTTATGGTTTTGTAATATTCGGAATAGTTATGTACACAATGTACAACTTCGTTTTTGGAGTTGGTGGTGTATTTTCAGAACTTATTGCAGCATTTTTTAAATATCTTGGAAATATACTAACAAATACACTCCCACCAGCTTACGTGGGGGTAGTAGTTGATGGATTGTTGAATGGTGTTGGCGGTGTTTTAGAGTTCTTCCCCCAGATACTTTTAATAATGTTCTCATTGTCTATCTTGGAAGATTGTGGATACCTATCAAGGGTGGCTGCCTTAACACACTCTTTAATGTCTAAGATGGGATTAGGCGGAAAGTCATTTATTCCGTTAATCACAAGTTTTGGTTGTAGTGTTCCAGGTTTAATGGCTACAAGGTTCATATCAAGCCATAAGGAAAGATTAATAACATTACTTGTAGCCCCATTGATCCCGTGTTCAGCCAGGTTTGTAGTTATTGGATTTTTAGCTTCAGTGTTCTTCCCAAACCATACAAGCCTATTTACTTTAGGAATATTAGCAATAGTATTTAGTTTATTGTTTGGGGTGTCATACTTATTCAGTAAATTCATAAAAGGAGAAACAGAAGATTTAATATTTGAATTACCAACCTATAGAATTCCTGATTGGAATAATATTTTAAAAATGACTTGGGAAAGAAGTAAAGAATTTTTAAAGAAGGCAGGAACCATCATAGCTGCAGGTTCTCTTATATTCTATTGGATCTCAAACTACCCCTCCCCAGATGCAAGCTATGCCATGACTATTGGAAAGATGCTTGAAAGTATAACATTGTTGATGGGGTTGGATTGGAGAGCTGCAATTTCGTTGGTATTTGGGATCTTTGCAAAAGAACTTGTTATATCCACTTTGAATATCCTGTACAATGGTGATATAAGCACACACATGACCCCATTAAAAGCCTTTGTACTTACTATTGTGTCTGTACTCTATATACCTTGTCTAGCTACATTGGCTTCACTGTATCTTGAAACAAAGAGTCTAAAATGGACTTTATTTGGGGCGGGATACAATATATTACTTGCAACTGTAGTTGGGATTGTGATTTATAATTTAGGAAAGTTCCTTGGATTTTAAATTATAGAAAATTATTTTCTTTTTTCTTCATTAATCGATGGCTTTTTTAGTTCAAAATCTTTCCAGTACTTATATGTTGGCTGAACATCCAATTCTTTTATAAATCTTACCTGCTTGTCAATTTCATCTAATTGCCGAGTATATAATTCTTTAATATAGTCTTCCAATTTACGATTGAACGGCTTTGGAACTATTGCGACCTTATTCCACAAATCCAATTCTATAATACAGTCTGTTTTCTTCAAGCATATAGTATATTCACTAATTTCAATATCTCTCAACAGGTATAACAATTCCAGGTTATCCCTCATACTTTCATATCTTGCACGGGCGAGATCTTTATCTTTCAACCGCATTGCTTTAATTATATGAATTTTATTTATTTTTGTTATCAAGTCAATCCCCCTAGAGATATTTCATATAATTAACCCTAAAAATTATCCACTGAATAATATATATGGATATTCAATAAACGTTATTTAAATAATAACAATCAAAAAAATAGAAATAATAGAAAAAAGAGAAAAGAAGTAAAAAAGGATTTATAATAAATGGTTAGGTATTAAGTCTTTAGCAACTAAATCAGCAAGTGTTTCTCTTTCTCTTATTATGTAAACCCCTTCTTCACTGGTTAAAATCATTCTTGGTCTTCCTCTTGCATTGTAGTTGTTGGCCATACTTATACCGTATGCTCCAACATCCAATATTGCTAAAACATCGTTTACTTCTACTTTAGTTAATTCCCTATCTCTTCCAAAGACGTCTGAACTTTCGCACAATCCCCCAGCAATATTTAAGACTTCTTTTTCGCCTTCTCTAATTACACAAGGTGTTATTTCATGGTAAGCTTCGTATATTGCAGGCCTCATCATATCGTTCATTCCTGCATCTATCATAACCCATTTAGCAACTGGTGTTTCTTTTATGTGGTGAACCTTACCAAGTAAAACCCCTGCAGTAGCTACAATACTTCTTCCAGGTTCTAAAATTAAGTTTGGCATTTCAACTTTATCTTCATATTCGAGCATTGTATTTATTATTGCATCTGCCAGATCATTTTGTACAGGTATTTCTTTGTCTTTGCTGTATGGTACTCCTAAACCACCACCTAGGTTAACATCCTCTATTTCTATTCCTTCTTTTTTCAGCTCTACCACAAAGTCCATAACTTTTCTTGTTTCTTCAACAAATGGACTTATGTCTGTTAATTGGGATCCGATGTGACAGTGAACCCCTACAATTTTAATATTTTCCATTTCTGTAGCCATTTTAATTGCCTTCATGGCAATTCCGCTTCCAACGTCTAAACCAAATTTATTTTTCTTTAAACCTGTTGATATTTTTGGATGGGTTTTTGCATCTACGTTTGGATTTATCCTAAATGCAACATTGGCTACCTTTCCCATTTCTTTCGCAGTTTCATTTATCAACATGAGCTCACTTATACTGTCAACGTTGAAAGCCCTTATGTTTGTTTCAATTCCCATTATTATTTCTTCTTTTAGTTTACAGTTTCCGTTAAAGACGATTTTTTCTGATGGAACTTTTGAAAGTTTTGCAGTGTAGAGCTCTCCTCCACTTACAACATCAGCACCACAACCTAATTTCGAGAGTAATCTAGTTACAGCCAAATTTGAATTTGCTTTGTAGGCAAAGGCTATGATAAATTCTTTTCCTGTTTTTTCTTCGTATTTCTTAAATGCATCCATGTATCTTGTGTAGTTTTTTGTAATCTGGGTTTCACTCATAACATAGAGTGGTGTACCATACTTCTCAGCTAGTTCAGTGGCATCATGACCATCTATTTTTAAGTTTCCATTTTCTATCGTTATCATTTCATTCCCTAAGAACCTCATATTTTCACCTATAAATGTATTAAATTATGTCCTTTAAAAACTATTGGATTAACAAATATAGTAAGTAGTAACAATTAATAGTATTTAATATTTAATTTTATTTAATTTTAAATTAATTATTATAATTTATTTAAATTTTGAAGTTCTTTACAGATTCTGGTACCTTATTTTGAGGAATATTATAATGGAACTCCCTTGCAGATTCAAATATTTTTATACATCTATCCCCAAATCTCTCAACGTCTTTTAAAAACATTCCAAATTGTATGTAGTAGTTAATATCTGCTGATCCTCGGGATTCATCTTTAGATATTTTCTCCATTATTTCACTCAGTTTTTCATGCAGTTTCGTCTCCAATTCATAAATTTTAAATTCCATTTTTTTGTTTTCCAATAAATTCATAGCATTTATGAACATTTCCCTTATTATTTGGTAAATTTCAACAACATCCTTCATAATACTTGGTTTTATGTTTAATCCATTAACAATTTCTTCAGCTATGTTTGAAATATAATCCCCACATCTCTCAATATTTGATGCTATAAATGAAATTAACATAGCCTGCTCTGTTGGAAAGTACTTTAGAGCATTCATTTTGAGGACAAGATTAACCTCATCTTCCATTTTATTCAACGCATAATCCTGGAGAATTATGCCTTTAGCAGTATCTAAATCTTGATTTTCCAATGCCTTGAAAACTTTGTCTAAATTTTGCAAAACATTATATCCCATTTTCTCAAATATGGTCGAAACATCGTCTAAAAACTTATTAATATCTTGGTAAATACCCAATTCAGATAATTTCTCAACATCTACCACATAAGGATGCTTAACGGCACCATTTTCCATTAAAGGTTTTAAAAGCTTTGCAACATATCTCCTGCTAACATTCAGTTTGTTTGCAATGTCATCCTGTGTTTCAGGTTCTTCTTCTATTATTACTTTTATTATTGCAGCCAAAGTGGCCTCTTTCCCTCTTAACATACTATCCACACTATTTTATTTTATAGATACTATATACTATTCATCATTTATAGGACTTAAATACTTCACTTTTTAACTCATCGATTATTCTCTTTTTATATTCCAAAAACTCTAAACTGGTTCTTTTTCTAGGTCTTTCCAAATCAATATCAATTACACTCTTTATTTTTCCAGGTCTTGCAGTCATTATAATTACTCTATCTGATAAATAAATAGCTTCTTCTACACTGTGTGTAACAAAAACAACTGTTTTCCTATCCTTTTGCCATATTTTTAGCAGATGATCTTGTAGTATAGCCCTGGTCTGTGTATCGAGAGCTCCAAATGGCTCATCCATCAACACAATTTTAGGATCGTTTGCAAGGGTTCTTGCAATTGCTACCCTTTGTTGCATCCCTCCACTTAATTCATAAGGGTAGGCCTCTTCAAAACCTTCCAAACCTACCATTTTTATAAATTTCCTTGCGATATCAATTCTTTCAGATTTGGGCATTCCCTTAACTTCTAAACCAAATGTAACATTTTCTAAAACGGTTCTCCAAGGTAGTAATGTATATTGCTGAAAAACCATACCCCTATCAGCGTCAGGTTCATTAACTTCCTTATTCTCAAGTAGTATTTTTCCAGAGGTTGGAGTTTCCAGACCGGCAATCATTCTTAATATGGTTGATTTTCCACATCCACTGGGACCTACAATTGACAGAAATTCATTATTTCTGACCTTTAAACTAACATTATCCACTGCTAAAATCTCTTTTTTCTGACTAAAAAACTTTTTTGTAATATTTTCAAGTTCAAGTATTACCGCCATACATCCACCTTAATCCTATTTCATCATTACTTTCCATTTGAAGTATTTACATTCAATAAACCTAAGTCCTTTATCCAAAAATATGCCAATTAACCCGATAATTACCATAGATGCTACGACAACATCCATTCTACTCAAAGAATAAGCATACATAATAAGATAACCTAAACCGGCATCACTACCTGGCAGCATTTCAGCGGCTACAACACACATCCATGCAATACCAGCTCCGACCCTTAACCCAGTTAAAATACTTGGTGAAGATGCAGGGATTACCACTTTTAAAAGGATATCCTTCCCCTTTCCGCCTAATGTTTTTGCAGCTTCAATCATTATTTTTGGAACGCCTTTAACTCCAGCAATCGTGTTTAGTAATATAGGAAAAAATGCACCAATAAAAATAATAAATAACATTGATATCTCCCCAATTCCAAACCATGCAAGTGCAAGTGGAACCCAAGCCAGTGGGGGAATTGGCCTTAAAAGTTCTATTGGAGTATCTAAAAGTTCACTTATCAATGAGTAATACCCCATAAATATTCCCAAAGGTATGGCAACTACTGCAGATATCAAGAATCCTGACAAAACTCGTTTAATACTTACTATTGTATTTTCCACCAAGTTTCCAGTACCTAAAATTCCAACATAGGGATGCATTAAGATGTTAATAACATCCTCTACCCTTGGTATTATAACAGGATTATTTAGATAAATGGCTATTGCTTCCCATGTAAAAACCCCCAACAATGGTAAGAATAAATTCTTTAGAATTTTCATATCTATCACCTAGAAGCCGAGAACTACAACTAAAAAGTTTTCGCTCAATTCTCCTTTCATGAAATGTAATATTTCTGTATGATATTCTCGTATGATTATGGTTAAACAAATTTATATTATTTATTAATATTTTAACTACATTTGAGCAAAACTTAAATACTTTTACATATCCGGAAAAATCGTATATAAACATATATGGCGAGGAAAAAAAGAAGCATACAAGTTGGGGCCAAATATGAGGTATTTAGAATATATTTGATTATAATACCAAACAATAGGTGAATTACCCTCCCTTACGGAAGGGACTTCTTGCGGAATAAGTTAAAAAACTAAAAAGGATCAAAAAGTTATACTGCCTCCTATAAAGACTGGAATAAACCTATACCCATTATTAATTCAATATGGCAATTATAAATCTCGTTTCAGCTTTATCAAGTTCTTCTAAGGAGTTTCCTTCAATTAAGAACGTATTGTTATATTTTTCAATTGTTGCAGATCTATTACCTCTAACTATTTCAATAACCATAGTTTTATTACTGGCCTTAACTGCATTTATTTCATCTGTGTCGTTAAATATACTTTTATCGGTTATAACATGTGGATAATAATTATTAAGGAATGTTAACTTCATTATTAAATCGGTGACCGTTACACCACCCTCATTATTTGGCAGGGATTCGTTAAATTCTAGATATATTATTTTATGAGCCATATAGTAATTTTTTATATCACTGTCATTTGTGTTTATTAACACAGTGCTCATTGAGTTATTTATAGTAGTTCTCAATGGAACTGGAACGGTATTGTTTCCCAACTCCGCATATAAAGTACTACCATATTTTTCAAGGTTTTTGTCGCCATTATCCTTTACATCAATACATAAACAGAAAAAACTACTCAGGAGAATTAATAAAATTCCCAGTGTTATTTCTTTCATTATTTCACCGGAGTTTTTATTTCATCCAGCACCATTTCAGCAGCTTTATCAACGGCTTTTTTAACTTCTTCAGTTAATCCCATCTTTATTTCTGGTGCAGATACTTCCTTTGCCTGACATCCTATGATAACAACCTCTATTCCTTTATTGTGAGCGTCAATTAAGTAAGTCGATAATGGCATGTCGTGGGCATCGAAGTTGTACTTCTCAATCTTTGGGAGCTCCTCAATACTAACCTTCTTTAAAGTACCTGGTGTTAGTTTAAAATCTATGACATCAACAATTATTATCTTTTTAACTTCAGAGTCTTCATCCATTATAGACATTAGATAGTAAGGAGCTCCGGTACCTGCATCTATGATTCCAACATTTTCAGGTAGGTCCATTTTTTCCAGTTTTGAAATTACCTCATAACCAAATCCATCATCTGCAAATAGTAAATTACCACAACCAAAAACCAATATCTCCTTTTTTAAAGAACTAGGAACCAAATTATCACCATACAATAAGTTTTATCAGAATTTTTACATTTTATTTTTTAATATAACATGAACTATATAATCAGTGAATGTATAGTGGTGTGTATTACTTAACTAATTAATAACAGGTAAGTTTTATTTAAACATATAATAAACTGTTAAATTAAATTGAACTTATTTACTATAATATTAATTTACAATATTATTAATTAGTTCATTTAAAATTACACATTACTATAAAATATCATTTATTATAAATTACTACAGTATGTCGTGATTGATAAAAATAGGCTAATTATAATCGTTCTACAACATGTAATATTCTAACATATTTAATATAATTATATCACCCATTCACAGAACGACTATATCTAGTCAAGATTACTATAATCATCATAATCCTGAGGCTGATATTATGGATAGTACAGGCATTAAAAACATTAACTTAGGTATTTTTGGACATATAGATCATGGAAAAACAACACTTGCAAAGGTTCTAACGGAAATAGCCTCAACTTCTTCATTGGATAAGCTCCCAGAATCTAAGAAAAGAGGAATAACAATAGATATTGGCTTCTCATCATTTAAAATTGAAAACTATAGGATAACCCTTGTAGATGCTCCAGGACATGCTGATTTGATAAGAGCTGTTGTAGGTGCTGCAGATATTATTGATTTAGCGTTGTTGGTTGTAGATGCAAAAGAAGGGCCAAAAACACAGACTGGAGAACACCTTTTAATATTGGACCACTTTAAAATACCAACAATTGTAGTTATCACAAAAGTATCAAATGCCGCTGAAGAGGACATTCAAAGAACGGAACATTTTATTAAATCAGTTTTAAGTTCAACTAATAACCTAAAAAACAGCAGAATTTTAAGAACCTCTGCATTAGAGGGGGTTGGAATTGAAGAATTGAAAAAAACTATAAAAGAAACACTGGATAACTTGGATATAAAAAGGAATGTTGATGATTACTTTAAAATGCCGATAGACCATGGATTTCCTATAAAAGGAGTAGGTACCGTAGTAACCGGAACAATACACAAGGGAAAAGTTAGTGTAGGGGATGAACTTACAATCCTACCTATAAATATGGACGTTAAAGTAAGAAGTATCCAATGTTTTAAAGAAAGTGTTGAAGAAGCTCATGCTGGAGATAGGGTAGGAATGGCATTACAAGGAATTGAAGCTAAGCAGATTTTTAGGGGATGTATTTTAACATCAAAGGATACAAAGTTGAATATTGTAGATAAAATCGTAGCAAAAGTGAAAATATCCGATATATTCAAGTACAACTTAACCCCAAAAATGAAGGTTCATTTAAACGTAGGAATGTTGATCGTCCCTGCCGTAGTTGTGCCATTTAAAAAAATAGAATTTGATGGAAAGTTAGAGAATATTATATTAACCGAAGTAGTATCTGGTGATGAATTCTACTGTGTATTTGAGTTGGAAGAAAAAGTAGTAGCTGAAGTTGGGGATAGAGTATTGTTAACAAGATTGGACTTACCACCGACAACATTAAGAATCTGCGGGCATGGAAATATAGTTGACTTTAAAGGAATAAAAGATCTCGATATTAAAAAAGAAGTAGTCAAAGAAGGTAGCGTTAAAATCGAAAAAAACAGAGTGGTAATTGAAGGTTTAGCTCAATCAAAAAAATCTGCAGAGAGACTGATTGGTGAAAAAATCACAATACCTTCAAAAAATATTACAGGAACCATAAAGGGAACATTTGGAACTAAGGGACTCTTGATGGCTGAATTTGATGGAGAAGTACAGAACAAAGACAAAGTTACTTTAAAAAGGTTGAGAAGATGGGGATAAATTTGAATCCGGTTAAGATAGAAACACCTTCAAAAGTCATATTGTTTGGAGAACATGCTGTTGTTGATGGATACAATGCAATTTCAATGGCAATAGATTTAAAAACATATGGAAAAGTATCCAAAAACAGTGATATCAATAGAATAATCATTAACCTTAAAAATCTAAACAAAAAAATTGAAGTTCCCATTGATGAAATATTTGATATAAAGAACAAGAACTACTGTAACGATTTAAAGTATGTGGCTTATGCACTAGAGAATACGTTTGAATATTTAGTTGAAAATAATTTATTAAATAAAATGGGCATAAAACCTTTTACATTGGATATTTCCTCCGGAATTCCTGTAAGCTGTGGTTTAGGCTCTTCTGCATCAGTTGTAATTACAACCATTAAGGCAATTTTAGCTATCCATGGTGTGGAATTGGAGAAAGATGAATTAATAAAAATCGCCCATGCAGTTGAAAAAGAAGTTCAGGGAAAAGCTAGTATTACTGATACTGCAACCATAACCTACGGCGGAATGTTAAAAATTAAAGATGGAGCTGTTGAACAGATTAAAGGAAACCTAAATGATATTATTAAAGGATGTGATTTTTTAATTGTTTATGCTGAAGAGAGAAAGAAAAAAACAGCTGAGCTCGTTAATGAAGTTGCAAACCATCCACAAAAAGATGAAATATTTAAATCCATCGGAGAAGTTGCAAACAAGGTTGAATCAGTGAAAAATATAACTGAGCTCGGAATACTGATGAGTAAAAACCATGAGTTATTAAAAGAACTTGGAGTCTCTACAGAAAAAATTGATAAAGTCGTAGAAGTTGGGAAAGAATACGGCTACGGTGCAAAACTAACTGGAGCTGGTGGTGGCGGAGCCGTCCTTATTTTGGTGGATGAAAACAATAAAAAAGAATTATTAAAACAACTTGATGTATTGGGAGTTATTGGAGTTTTTGAATGTAGAATGAGTGATTATTAAACGTATTCAATTTCTTTCAAAATATCTTCTTTTATATATTTTGATAAACTTTCTTTTGTTAATAAATCAATATCCTCTCCAAAAAGTTCTTTTAGATAATAATAAAGGTTTATAAAATTATCATAGTTCTTTTTACCTTCCTCAAATTCAACAACTATATCAATGTCACTACCTTCTTTTGCGTCATTCCTTACGTAAGAGCCAAATAAACCGATTTTTTTAACTCCAAATTTTTTAAACTCTTTTCTGTTTTCAATAAGTTTTTTTAATATCCTTCTTTTTGTTAACATTTCCCACCCGACCTTTTAAGATTTTTAAAATGCCTTCTTTTAATTTTGGCATTATAATTTTTTGGCATGTTAACGCCCCTTATTATATTTTCCCCATTTATTAATTCTTTTCTTCCCCAACGCCTATGAACATTCTATTTTTACCAACTCTTCCCTTAGCCATTGAGTACAACTCTATATTATTTTCTTTTGAATATTCTTCAACTTTTTTTCTTCCAGCATCTATTGTTTTTTCACCAAAGGATATAACTACGATAGAATCATCTATCTTTTTTGAACCTATTACTGGTTTTGTGGTCATGTTTGCCAATTCATCACTTTCACTTAGATGTGAAGCTATCATGTTTGCATCATCAATAAATGGAAAATCTTTAAGATACTTTACAATGAAATCTATATTTTTCTTTCTCTTTTGGCCATACTTTTTTATTTTAACCTGGTAGTAGTTGAGTTTTCCACTTTGAAAATCCTTAATTATGCTTTTAGCGGTTCTTTTTAAATCGATTTCCCCGTTTTTCCCTAAAAAGTTTAATTTTTTGCCTATTTTCTCGACTAAGTCTTCGTCTATTTCATCTATTTCATTTATGTCAATACCATAGTAGTTTTTAAGTATGTCTTTATTGAAGGTATGCAGTCTTTTCAATATCTTTAATGCAGGTGGGACAGGATTTTCAACTTTTTCATACCTCAGAGCTCCGGATATAACGAGCTCATCCTCATCTTTAGGTTCAATTACTCCAGGAGTATCGAGTAGTTTTATATTTTTTGTTAATTTTATCCACTGCTCTCCTTTTGTGAGTCCTGCAGTTAATCCACTTGGTGCACTCTTTTTTCCAGTTAAAGCGTTTATTATTGAAGATTTTCCAACGTTTGGATATCCGACAATTCCTACCTTTCCTTCCTTGATGTTGTTTATCTGGAGATAGTTCTTTATCTCATCCCTTAGTATTTTTGTCCCTATTTTATGTTTTGCACTTATAAAAACCACTGAAGAATTTGGATTCTGTGTTTTAATAAGATTTTTCCATTTTTCTAAAATATCTTTTGGCACTAAATCGGATTTATTTAAAACATAGATTAGTTTTTTATTTGAATCTATTATTTTATTCTCCAATTCTAAGTTTCTTGTAGTTTCTGGATCTCTTGCATCTAAGACCATCAAAATAATATGGCATTCTCTTATTATCCTGTTTGCTATTTTCTTTGCTGGAACTTTTTTATATCTCATAAAATCACCTAAACGTAATGAATGTAAGCTATGAAAATCTGAAGGAATTTGTTCAACCGTAGCTCACGAAGTGAGCAAAGGGCTACAAACACGAAGTGTTTGTTCAATCACCTAAACGTAGTGATGATGACTTAAAAAACCTTCGATTTTCATTCATCACTAAAATCTAAAATTGTTAAATGGTATAATCAACTAATAATTGCTCAAAATCTAAAGGTGTGTTTCTCCCTAATTTAATATGGATAATTATGACTATCGCTGAGCAACTATAAAAAGTTAAAAATAGAAAAACCAATATTTTGTTTATGCCATTAGTGGATAATCCCCATATAGTTCCACGGCCTGTTTAAAAATTATGTCTGTTAATTCATCCATGTTTTTCTGTTTTAATATTTTATGTTTTACTCTATATTTTCTCAATATGCGTTTTATGGATGCCCTAACTTTTGCCTTTGAGCTCTCATATTTAAACCAATCTGTGGATAGATTTTTCTTTATTTTTTCGGTAATTTCCCTTACAATTTCTATAATTATTTTCATTTCGTCGTCGTTTAAATTTGAATTGCCATATAAATATATTAAAGCATCATAAAATACTTCCTCTTCATCGGTTAAACCAAGTTTTTTAGCATTATCTGATGAATACCTCAATTCCTCGGCGATATTCATAAGCTGTTCTATCACCTGTTCAACAGTAATCAATCTATTGTTATACTTTCTTATAGCTTCCTCTATTTTTTCTTGAAAAGATTTTCTTTTAATTCGGTTTCGTTTAAGTAATACTCTTACTTGGTCATTTAGTAGTTTCTCTAAAACCTTAATTCGAACATCTTTAACCTCAATATTATCAAGGTATTTTAAGAATTCTGGATCAAATATAGATATGGGGTTATCATCTTTTAGTCCAAAAATATTAACAATATCTTTTGCTTTAATACTTCTATTTACGAGCTCAATAAGTGCATCTTCTAAGGAGTCGGATATTTCGTTATTTTTGGTGTAGATATAATTTCTAAGATTTCTTGCTACCAATTGGAAAAATTCTAAATCATCCCTAATTTTCATTGCCTCAGGGTGTGGGCTCACAAGTGCATAAACCTTTGTTAATTCCGATACTAATTTTAAATAATTTCTTAAAGTTCCTTTTTCTTTTTTATCCTCCTCTGTGATTTTATGATATGCTATCTGTATAAGTTTTGCGAGCTCCGTATTTGATAAAGATTTCCAATTGGAATAATCTATTTTATTTAAATACAACCTTACTATATCATACTTATCTTTCATTAGCTTTAACGCTTCATTAAGTGGGAGCATGGTTTCTTTTACAACCTTTCCGCTGTATCTATCAAGTGATTTTTTAAGGTCGTCGGTAATTCCAATATAATCTATTATCCAGCCCCCCACTTTATTAGGATAAACCCTATTTACTCTTGCAACTGCCTGTAATAGATTGTGATTTTTCATTGGTTTATCAATATACATTCTATCCACAACAGGCACATCAAAACCTGTGAGCCACATATCTACAACTATTACAATTTTTAAAGGGTCATCGGGATTTTTGAATCTTTCTGCGAGCTCCTCCAATTCATGCTTTGTTCTTATGTGCTCCCAAAATTTCTTAGGGTCGTGGCTTTTATTTCCAGACATTACTACGGCTATTTCCGGGCAATCTTTTATTTTTTTCATATAGTTATACATTTCTACGGCGGCATTTCTGCTTATACATACAACCATGGCTTTTGTGTCCAATTCTTTGCCGTTAAAGTGGGTAATAATATCTTTTGCTATTTTTTCCATTCTTGATGGTGTTGTAATAAGGGTTTCAATTGCTGAAAATCTCCTTTTTACATTTTCTTTCTTTGAATTTTCCAATTCTTTTGTGATGTCTTCAAAATCTAAATCTAAATATTCATTTGAAAGATGGAGCTCTGAAAATCTTGCCTCATAGTAAATAGGAACAATAGCTCCATCCTCTGTCGCATCCTTTATTGTATATATTCCTGCATAATCTCCAAAAGTATTTGTTGTAGATTTATCTTCAAGTTCTATTGGCGTTCCTGTGAATCCAATAAACATTGCATTTGGTAGAGCTCCCCTTATGTTCTGGGCAAGTTTTTTATACTGGCTTCTATGTGCCTCATCTGCAATTACTATGATATTATTTCGATCTGAGATTTTAGGGAATGTATTATTTTTATTCTCTAATTCATCCTTTGTTAGTTGGAATTTTTGAATGGTTGTAAATATTATGTCCCCTGATTTGATGTTTAACTTATTTCTAAGGTCTTCTATTGATTCTGCCTTTTTTCCGTATGCTCCTAACTCAGTTTTTATAAAGGTTTTATAGATTTGATCGTCTAAATCGTTTCTATCGGTTAAAATTAATACTGTTGGATTGTTTAGTTCTGGAAGTTTTATAATTTTTCTCGTGTAAAATAACATGGATAAAGATTTACCGCTTCCCTGTGTGTGCCAAAATGTCCCGATTCTCTTATCTTTTGAGTTTATGGCTTTTAGTGTTCTATTTACTGCCTTTCTAACATCGTAAAACTGGTGATACATGGCTATTTTTTTAATAATTTGTTTTTTGTCAATCTCATAGACAATAAAATCCTGAATATATTCTAAAAGCCTTTTTTTATTGAACAATCCTTTAATTAAAACCTCTAATGAAGGGGTTGTTTTTTCCTCGTAGTCGTATTTATCGTTAATTCCTCTCCATTTTGAAAATCTTTCGTAATCTGCAGTGATGCTTCCTATTTTAGTTTCCAATAGGTTGCTTATTACCAATATTTCGTTGTAGTAGAATATTTGGGGTGCGAGCTCCTTATAATTTTGAATTTGTTTATATGCACTTTTTATGGATGAGTTGGCTGGATTTTTAAATTCAAATAATGCTATTGGTAGTCCGTTAATAAATAGGGCTAAATCAAATCTTACTCCATCCTTATTTTCTTCCTTTACTACAAATTGATTTGATATTAAAAAAGAGTTATTATTTATATTGTTAAAATCTATTAATTTTACTATATCGGCTTTTATATTGCCTTCTTTGTCTCTATATTCTATAGATATTCCGTTTATAAGTAATCTATGAAAATTATAGTTTGCCTCTTCTATACTTATGTTTGATAAGGATATTATTCGATTATATGCTTCTTCTAGTGCGGCATCTGGAATATTTGGGTTTAATGTTCTTATAGCCTTTATGAATCTTTCTTTTAAAATCACATCTGCGAAGGTTTCCCTTTCTCCTTTTTCTGGAGTGAGCTCCCTACCATGTATATATTGATACCCCTCCCCCTCACTTAACCAATTTATAGCTGGCTGTTCCACTATCGTGTCTTCGCTGATACTTCCCATTCCATCACCTAGTATATAGTATATATTGTCCCCTCGGAGCTCCGACTTATATATCATTTGTCGAGCTCTTTTAAAATTTTTTCAACAGTTTGTTTTAGTTTTGGGAGCTCCTCTTTAATAATAAACCATGTAGTTTCATAATCTACTCCAAAGTATTTATGAATTAAAATATTTCTAAATCCGATTATTTTTTTCCACGGGATTTCAGAATATTCCTCTCTAATCTCAACGGGCACATATTTTGATGCCTCGCCTATTATTTCTAAATTTCTTGTAATGGCATCCACTAAAAGCTCATTTTTAATAAAATCTTCAAATTCAATGTTGTTTGTCCATCTTTCTATTTTACTTGCAGAATTTAAGATGTCCCACAAAAATTTTTTAGCATCCCTTTTCAGGTAAAATCTACGATTTTACTACTCTACGCTTCGCTCCGATAGACATATATTAAATCCTCCTCAACGGATTTTTTTAAATAAGGATTTTGTATTGATTTTTTAATTATTAAATCAACCTCAATATTAAGTATTTTTTCTAAATATTCCTTTAAATCAACTATATCTAAGCCGATAGGTTCATAAAATTCAACTAATATGTCTATATCTGATGTTTCTTTCTGTTCCCCCCTTGCATAACTGCCAAATATTCCGATGGTTTTAACCTTATATCTTTCTCTTAGTTCTTTTTTATGTTCTAAAATTATCTTTTTAATCTCGTTTAAAGTTTTCATATTATCCCCTCGGAGCTCCGATTTATATATCATTTGTCGAGCTCTTTTAATATTTGTATAACATCATCTTTTAGAGGTGGTAGTTTATTCTCAATAACATCCCAAATAATTAAAAGATTTATTTTAAAATAACTATGAATTAAAACATCTCTAAATCCTGCTATCGGAGCTACGAAGTAGCGAAGAGATACAAAATCACAAAGTGATTTTGTTTAATTTTTTTCCAATCGCTGTTAGGATATTTTGATTTTATTTCGTCGGGAATTTTTTTAACCGCATCGGAGCGAAGCGGAGAGCTACAAATCCGTTAGGATTTGTTCAATCATCAATTATCATTAGGTTCTTAATTACTGCATCTTGAACTATTTGCTGCTCTAAAAATTCATCATAGGTATTAATATTATAAGTGTAATTTTCTATTCTTTCTATTGCATCTAAAATATCATTTAAATATAATTTATAATCCCTCGGCATATTCAACCTCATTTAGAATATACTTTTTTAGCTCTGGTTTAATATCATCTTTAATTACTAAATCGACTTTTTTATTGAATAAATCCTCTAAATAGTATTTTAATCCCATGTAGTTATCAAAATTTATATATCCTTTTTCAAATTCAACTAATATGTCTATATCTGATGTTTCCTTCTGCTCCCCTCTTGCATAACTGCCAAATATTCCGATAGTTTTAACTTTGTATTTTTCTTTTAGTTCCTTTTTGTGTTCTAAAAGTATCTTTTTTATTTCGTTTAAGGTTTTCATGTTAATCCCCCGGAGCTCTGATATAAAAATTTTAGATATAAAATTTTTATCATCAAAATTAAAGTTAATAATTATTTTGTAGTTAAATGTTTATTAAACTCTTACTCTAATTTTCCCTGTGATGAGTTTAGGTAATAACGTATCTCTTATTTTAGTTAAGGTTTGGATTTCTTTTTGATTATTTAAAATTTGGTTAAATATGGGGTTTGCAATTTTCTTAAATTTTTTAATTATATCTATTTTAGGAATTAAAATATCTAAATTCTTTACAATACTTACATTCAAATTTTGCTGTGCCGCCCCAGAAGCTAAATTATTTAGATATTCCCTTTGAGATAGTAAATATAAAAATAAATATTCATATGATACCATTTCTTCATTTACCACCATCCCACAAGCCGCCTGATTAAAGGTGGCTTCTTTTGATAATATCCCTAATTTACCAACAGTGGGGGATGCATAAATGGCCATCACTACGCTATTTTTAGGAAATAATTTTGCAGATGATTTATATAATGCCTCTTCTGAAATTTTTTCTTCAGTGTCTAATATATAATTATCATTTAATTCTTTGGTTTTTGCCCAAAGAATATCTCCATTAAAGAAGTTCTCATTTTTCCTTGATGGGGTGCCCCCTGATGCCAATTTTAAACATATATTTTTTAGTTTTTCAACTCTCCACCCCTTCGGTATCTCTCCGAGCTCACTATTTATAAACTCTCCACCAGAACTTTTATATGGTTTTCCTTCTTCGTTTGGAAATTCAAAATCTATAAACCATCTTTTAAAAATTGTTTTTGCCATTTCTTCTAATGTTTTATTCATTTTAATGTTTAATTCGATTTTCTCATCTAAACTTGATAGTATTTCTGCTATTTTTTGCTGTTCTTTGAGTGGTGGTAAAATAACTTGAAATTGACTTAAAACCTTAGCATTAGCTCCAGCTTGTGCGGAACCAGATTTCACATTTTTTATATATTCCCACCATGCATTACTTCTCATTTGATACCAAACATGCTTAGGATGGGCTAATTTTCTGTTTATTCTGAACCTTATTAAATATGATGCAAACACAACATCGCAATCTTCATCAAAAAAATAATTTTCTCCCGTACTATTTCCTGTTCTTGCGACAACAATATCTCCATTTTGAAGCTTATATTTTTCTATATCTTTTTCCTCTATTTTACAAAATGGTACTTCCTCCCAATTAACAATTCCACCATTAATATCAGTAATTCTAAGAAACTTAATTTTCCCTTTCTGGACTGCTGATGCGGTATATCCATAATTAACACTTTCTGCAACTTCTCCCAATTTTCGAACTTCCCAACCTTCAGGTAAATTTAAATCGTCCATAGTATCACATTATATAAATTTATTAATGATAAAAATTAAAATTTATATTCGAAATCCCAATTCACTTAAATTATTCTTTATTCTCTCTTCGAGCTCCTTAGATTTTTTAAATTGTTCCGATAATTCCTTAGTCAATCTTTCCATTTTCTCTTCAAAAGGTTCCGAATCTTCTTCAACATCTGCAATTCCAACATAACGCCCAGGAGTTAAAACATAGTCCTGTTCTCTTATTTCATCTATTGTAGCAACCTTACAGAATCCTTTTTCATCCTTATACTCTGGATAGCCCTCTTCTCCCCTATAACTTCTATAAACATCAGCTATTTTTTTAATCTGTTCCTCTGAAAATTCATTCTGATTTCTAGATACTGGGGTGTAAATCTCCCTTGCGTCTATAAATAGAGTTTCCCATTTCCTACTTCTAAACCTTCCATTCTCTTTGTTTTTGTCTATTACCCATATACAAGCTGGAATTTGCGTAGTATAAAACATCTTATTAGGTAGCGATATTATACAATCTACAATACCCTCTTCTATTATCTTTTTTCTTATCTCCCCTTCTTTACCACCAGCAGATAGGGAACCATTAGCCATAATAAAAGCAGCTATACCATCATCCGATAAGTGATAAATAAAATGCTGTATCCATAAAAAGTTTGCATTCCCACTTTTTGCATTTTCTGCCTTTTTTGGAACGATTCCATAGGGAAACCTTACATCCCCTTCCAAAACCTTTGGGTCATAATCCTTATAGTTAAACGGTGGATTTGTAATAATATAGTCTGCCTTTAAATCCCTATGTTTATCATTTGATAGCGTGTCTCCCTGTTTTATCTGGTCATGCGGTAATCTATGTATCGCAAGGTTCATTTTACATATTCTAACATTTGAAGAATTCAACTCCTGACCATATATTGCTAAATCTACACCATTTCCATTTTTTATATACTCCTTCACAAACTTAGAGCTCTGAACAAACATTCCACCACTACCACATGCAGGGTCGTATATTCTACCTCTTAAAGGTTCTACTAACTCAACAAGCAGTTTTACAATACATTCAGGAGTAAAGAACTCACCTCCTTTTTGCCCCAATTTCTGGGAAAAGTTCCTCATAAAATACCCATAAATTGTTCCGAATACATCCCCTATACTCTCATCCTTGTTTTCTATGAATTCCTTATAATTAATATTATTAAATAAGTCAAGTAATGCCCCTAATTTCTCATGTGGAATTTCTGCTCTTACATATTCTTTAGGCAATACTCCCTTTAATTTACTGTTGTGTTTTTCCAGTAAAATCATAGCATCGTCCAATAACTTGGCAATGTTTGGATTTTTCGCATTTTTTATTAAATAATCCCATCTTGATTTTTCAGGAACATAAAAAACATTTTCAGAAATATATTCTTCCTTATCCCCCAAAAGCTCTATTTGCTCCTCCTCTGTTTCACAGTAATATTCACTATCAGGATTTTTAGACAAATTTATTAATTCTTTTCTTCTTTCTTCAAACATATCAGATGCATATTTTAAGAATATGATGCCCAATACTATATCCTTATATCTTGAAGGGTCAACACTGCCCCTTAATTTCTCCGCACTGCTCCATAGTGTTTTTTCAAGTTTTTTTAATATTTCCTGTTTCTTCTTTAGCTTCATTATTCTCCTCCTTAGTTTATAATATTACTAGGCCATCAAAATATTTGTATTAAATATTTTTTAGTTCATATTTAGCCTGCATGGATGAATAAATCCTCCTCTAATCATCAAATCAGCAAGGGTTATTGCAACCATAGATTCCAAAACTGGAATAGCCCTTGGAACTATTATCGGGTCGTGTCTTCCCCCAATTTCTATTTTTTCATTTTCTTTAGTTTTTAAATTGACTGTATCCTGTAGTTTTGAAATAGATGGAGTAGGTTTAATAGCAGCTCTTAATACTAAAGGAGCTCCACAACTTATGCCCCCCAATATGCCACCGCAGTTGTTGGTTTTTAACTTAATGTCTTCATTTTCGTAGTAGTATTTATCGTTCATCTCACTTCCGTAAAGTTCTGAGCTCTCAAAACCTTTTCCAATCTCTACACCTTTAACTGCATTGATATTCATCAGAGCTCCTGCAAGTTCTCCGTTTAGTTTTCCAAATATCGGGTTTCCAATACCTGCTGGAACATTGAGTGCCAATACTTCAACAACTCCACCAACGCTGTCTTTATCATCCATGGCTTTGAGCACATAATCCTTCATTTCATCGGAGTTTGAAGAAGGGCATCTAAGCGGATCATTTTCAATCTTTTCAATTAATTTATCCAACTCCTTTAGTTTATTGGTATTATCCAAATTAAACAATTCTGGGTTTTTGTAATAGTCAAAATCACCTTCGATTTTTCCGATTTTTGTTGTGTATCCGATTATTTTAATATTATGAGTGTATTCCAAAAGTTTTTTTGCTACTGCACCGCCTATAACATGACCTATCGTGGTTCTTCCACTACTTCTCCCTCCTCCCCTATAATCGTAATTACCGTACTTAATATTGTAGGTTAAATCCGCATGTCCTGGTCTTGGGGTATTTTTTATCTTGCTGTAATCCTTTGATTTTTGATTTTTATTATAAACCATTGCAGAAATTGGAGTTCCAGTTGTTTTTTCGTTAAAAACTCCTGAAAGCAATTCAACTAGATCTTCTTCCTTCCTAGGAGTTGAAAAAAGACTGTAACCTGGACGCCTTCTATTTAATTCCCTTTGAATATCATCCTGAGTTAAAGGTAAGTTTGCAGGACAGCCATCAATCACGGCACCAAGAGCTCTTCCATGACTTTCTCCCCATGCTGTAACCCTAAACATTTTTCCTATAGTGTTCAATTTATCACCTTTTCTATAAAATTAATGATTATTTACCATAAAAGTGTACAAACCCTAATATAATTTAATTTATTATAGTATTATCATAAGTATATATTATAAATAGTTAAAATGGGGGATTAGTATGATTGCAGTAGTAGGGGGCGGACCTGCCGGTAGATTTTGCGCCATGGAACTGGTTAAAAGAGGTTTTGAGGTAGAAGTTTATGAAAAGGATAAAATAGGTGGCACCTGTTTAAACTATGGTTGCACATACCTACTAGCTTTAAGGGAAGTTGCCGATGTTATTGAGAATATTAATTCAATAAAGGGCTCTAAAACGGTTTTAGAAGATATAATATCATTTAAAGAACTACAAGAAAAGATTTCATCGATCCACAATAAAATAAGAAATGTGCTAACAAATGAGATGATTGAAAAAGGAATCAAAATTCATTTTAAAGAGTTTAGTGACGCAGATTTGCAGAATAACGACTACAGTCATGTAGTTTATGCAACAGGGCGAAACTATCCAACAGAATATGAAGGTATAAAATGTTTAACCCATAATGATATACCTAATTTAAAAGAGCTCCCTGAAAAGATTTTAATAATTGGGGGAGGCGTTGTCGCGGCAGAGCTTGCATCCATATTTTCAACCTTTGGAAGCGATGTAACTGTTTATGTCCGCTCAAAATTCTTAAAAATGATAGAAGACCCGGATGTAAGAAATTATATTAACAAAATAATAAACTTCAAAATCACAAACGATAAGGACGTTTTAAACGAGTTATTACATGATGACGAATATACAAAAATTCTTGCAATAGGAGGGGCTCCCAAATACAATAACAACGATGTTGATGAATATCTAAGATTAAAGAACGATAGCAACAATATTAAAAAATACGTCTGTGGCGATGCTGTCAAAGGGGGATTTACCCCAATAGCTCGAAGAGAGGGAAAAGTCGTTGCGGAAAATATATATAGGGAGTTGAATAATAAACCATTAATAAAAATGAACTATAATTTAATACCCTACTCTATAAGAATGTCATTAAACATATCAGCAGTAGGAAAGCAGACCAACGATCACAAAACAATACCGAACAGTGCTGGAAAGGGAACATACTATAGGGTACTAAACCACGTAGGTATTAATAGGATATACTATGAAAACGGAAAGGTTGTTGGCTGTGTGACTATGACTCCAGCAACAGAAACTGTATCGTACTTTGCACAGTATTTAAAAGGAATAGATGTTTATAAAGATTTTGTAGAAATACATCCATCTACAGATCCATTCTACAAATTACTACTTTAACTTTTTATTTGCCACCTCTTGACGATTTATCCTAACTTGGAGATAAAAAATGATAGATTTCGAAATATTCAAAACAGTAGGACTTGGGATTGTTGAAAATTATGGTATCTTGGGAATTTTTTTAATCGGATTCTCAGAACCTATATTTCAACCAGTTCCTACTGAAATATTTATAGTTGGAGGCGTAGCATTAGGGCTGGACTGGAAATCTGTTTTAATAGTTTCCACATTTGGCACCACTTTTGGTTCAATAGTTACATACTATCTTGCTTCAAAATATGGTGAAAAATTAGCTTTAAAATTATTTAATTCAGAAGATATGGAAAAAGGGGAAAAATTTTTGCAGAAATACGGCATAATTGGGGTTATAGTAATCAGTTTTACACCATTGCCCTTTGAAATTATATGTTGGATTTGCGGAATATTCGAAATGCCGTTTAAAAGGTATGTGACGGCGGTATTCTTAAGTAGGCTAATAAAACATGGGCTGTTCGTACTACCCTTTGTAGCTCTTACATAACCTAGTATTTACGATATTTTTAAATATGGTTTAATTATATATGGCTATATTACGGTCATCATTATACATTAGTTATTAATATTCCGGTGATTATTACTATGTGTTTAGCCATACCTTGTAAAGTAATAGATATATTTGAAGAAAATGGAGAGAAATACGCACTTGCAGAATATAAAGGCGTAAAACAAAAAGCAAAACTTGCATTACTTGAGGATGTAAAAATAGGTGACTATATACTTATCCACACAGGGTATGCTTTAGAGGTCCTAAGTGAAGAGGATGCAAAACTAAGTTTAGATACTTGGGAAGAACTATTTGAAGCCCTTGATGAGATGGATAACGAATCAGAAAGAGAATCCAAAAGTAATTAAATTTATTAAAAATTTTAAAAAAATAATAAAGATAATACTATCTTTTTTTAACAAAGCAAAAATATTATGGTCCAAAAGAACCTATTTTTAACACATTATTCTTTAACGGTTATCGCATCTGTTGGACATACATCTACACATACCATACAAAATGTACAGTCATCTTCTTTTGCTACAACTACTTTATCCCCTTGGATTTCAAATACTTCCATAGGACATGCGTTTACACATTCAGCACATTCTGGACCTTTACATTTATCGTAATCTATTGTTACACTCATTCTATCCACCTCTTTTAGGTTTACCTGTGTATCTATCTAATATGTGCTATTAATATTTTTCTATTCTTGTTTCATGGATTCTAAAATCTACTCATGTTTGGATTGTTCAATATCCTCTCTATGTTCCATAATTCATTGAGAACATTTGAATTAATGTTGGCCCTTAAAAGTGGTACTCTGAAACCAACCCCAATGTGTGAAAATGAGGTCTTATTTCCTTCGATTGTTGGAATTAATCCCTTTTCAAGGAGATAACTAATATAATGATACATTTCGGTAAGGGTGCCCATGTTGTACGGATTTATTTTTGAAAAATCTGCTTCTTCGTTGATACCATCTGTGCAGAGCATCCCATCAAATTCAACTATTTCATAGCTTTCCAGATAATCCAACTCAGAAACTCTATCATTATATTCCACAATGGCAGCTCCCGTTAGTATGTCTATATCTTCCTCATCAGCGATATTGTTTAAAATAGATTTAAATTCATCCATCTCATTAAAAACATTTTTACAGACGTATTCTCCATTAAAGTTCATAACATCGTATTTTTTGGATAGTTCATTTAAAATCCTATTATATATAAATGCCATTTCCCCTATGGACTCCACCATTGGGATAGCTATTAACTTATTTTCTTTATCTGTCAAAACTGAACAGCCTAAAATAGGAATTTCCGTTGATAGCACCCCACCAATGTGTTTAAACAATGGTATATCCATGCTGTTTGCCGCAGCTCTTGCAATGCTTAAAGAAACCCCCATTGTTATCTTTGGACTATCAACTGAGGTATCGCATATAAGCGAGTCTATAAAGTCTTGATCATGGGCAGGATATCCGACTAATTCCGGTGCTACTACATTTTCTACATCTGAAACTACATAATCAGGATTTTCTACATCAATCACATCATAACCTATCCCTGTTGTAGTAAATGTTGTGATTTTTACTTGGATTTTAGAGTTTTTAAAAACTTTTTTTGCACTTATTCTTTCAATAGTGGTAGTATTTTCCACAAGAATCCCCTTGAAAGTTGAAATCATCACATATTATTTAAAATTATTACAAAAATAAATATAACTTAAATTATTCGTTTTTCTTTGAAGGCCTTTTAACTTTCAGTGGAATTATATTATTTTCAAATTCCTCTCTTGCAATTTCCAATGAAGATCCTTTTCTAGATTCAATTACTAAGGGAGCTCCATTTGAAATCTGTAGTGACCGTGCGCCTAAAATTCTTGCACATTCGAATTTTGTGTATTTCATAAAATCACCATCTTAATTTAAGTTTAGTTACTTATGAGATATATGAAATATAAATGGTGGGGCCACCGAGATTCGAACTCGGGTCGCACGCCCCCCAGACGCACAGGATGGTCCAGGCTACCCCATGGCCCCTATTAATCTATTAAACAAAGATGTACTTGTTAAACTCCAAATATGGGATCTTAAGCCCTACAGACGTACATATTGACCACATATTTGTAAATAGTATAAGAATTAGGCGAAATCCAATGGATTTCGTTATTTTCCGTTCATTGATTTCCTGCTATTCTTCGTTTAGTCTATTTAAGTTTAGTTTATCAGTGATCATCTACTATTTTAATTAAATAAAATTAAATTATTTATAATTCATGATGTCTTCAAAGAGCTCTTTACCATCTTCCACTCTATGGGATATAAACATTCTCCTACAACAATATTTTTTAATTCCTAACTCATCTAAAATATCGTTGGGGTCATCTCCATTATTTAATTTGAAGATGTACTCGTCATAAACTTCAGAAATTACATTTCCGCAAGAAAAACACCTAACTGGAAATATCACTTTTACCACCTAAAATTAAATAAAAGTTAAACAAAAGCAAAGGCTTTTGCATGTTCCCTTTTCGGGAAAAAAGAAAAGCAATTATCTGTAGGATTTTTGTCTTTTTGCTCTCGGACCTTTTGTAGATCTACTTGGTTTGTGAGGTTCTGTCCTTCTTGCATCGCTAACAAGTAAGGTCCTGTCGTAAGCTACAAATTTCTCTTTTAATTCCATGTTTCCAGTAAACTCAACAATAGCTTTACCAATAGCAGTTCTTGCAGCTTCCATCTGACCTGCAATTCCACCGCCTTTAACAACAACATCAATATCAATGTTGTTTAAAGCATCTCCTGCCAATATAATAGGTTCCATTAATCTCATTTTAATGTATTTTGGTTCCATAATTTCTAAGGGTTTTTTGTTTATTCTAACCCTTCCATTACCTTCTTTTGCAACTGCCCTAGCAACTGCACTTTTTCTTTTACCAACGGTATGGATGATTTTCAATATACCACCTCAATTAAAATTTAGCTCCTAAATATTTACTGAGCTCTCCAATAGTTACAAATTTGTTCGTGTTTGGGTTGCTTGCAAAGTTAACATCTACAACTGTTCCCTCAGGAACTCCAACATTAACTTTAACTTTTTTGAATGCGTCTCTTCCTCTTGGTTTTTTGTAAGGGAGCATTCCTCTTATTATTCTTCTTACTATATCTTCAGGTCTTCTAGGGTATTTTGGACCCATTCTTCTAGGGTTTGTTATACTCTTTCTTGTTCTATTTTGCAAGTATTTTTTGAATATAAATTCTTTATTTCCTGTCATTATCGCCTTTTCAGCGTTTACTATAACAACTTCTTCCCCGCTTAATGCAAGTTTTGCAGCATAAGAAGCCAACCTTCCAACAACGGCATTTTCGGCATTTATAACAACCATAGTATACCTCCACTCGTGTTTTATCTGATTATGCCATAATTCTTACATTTGAACCTTTAGGATTTTCTTTAACTAATTCTTCAATTGTTAAGCACTTTCCACCTGCAGCTTCAACTGCCTTTTTAGCTGTTTCTGTGAATGCAAATGCTGCAATAGTCACCTTTTGTTTAAGTGATCCAGCACCTAAAACTTTACCTGGAACTATTACAACTTCTCCTTCTTTTGCATATCTGTTTATTTTACTCAAATTAACTTCAGCCCTCTTTCTTGCTGGCTTGGATAATCTTTTAGCAATTTCTTTCCAAATTTTTGCATCGTTTTTAAAAGCTGCTACTTTCAAATCTTGTACCAATTCGACAATTTGTGGATTGGTAGCCAATAATTTTCTCATAATTTCACCTTATGCCATTAAATCCCCATATTCAATCATTCGCTTAATTACAACTGATAATGTATAGATAATATAACCAATCTGTTTAGTACTTAATCTATAAAAATTATTGGTCTTTTAACTCATAACCTTCCAATTCATATAAAAAAATCTCTGCCTTGTTTTTTAATATTTCCACAGAGGATCTCAAAATATCTTCAGAGTCCATGTTTCCAAAAGATTCGACCAAAAACTCAACTTCATCTTCATCTGTTTGTTTATAAACAACATTACATGGCTGCCATTTGGCATGGATCTTTCCAATACCTACCAAAGCCTCACATTCCAACTCTACTTTTTGCCCTTCAGACAGCTTAACTATTGGAATGTTTTCAAATGCAACTTCACCAACTTCAGATTTTAAATCTGAAGAATAAACCGTACAAGGGCCCTCTTTAACAAGTGTGAAGGTTATTACTTCATCATTACTAACTGGTTTCCCCTTGATCGGAATTAAACCTAATCTATGGGCCAATACTTCATCGTACATTGAGGAAGTATTTTCATAAATATATACATTTTCAACTGCATAAGTAGGAACTTCAGATATCATGATCCTCCTTACTGCACTAGAAAAAGATAAGGGAGCTTTTAATTTAAACTTAAGTGATTCCCCTATCTTTGTTTTTTCTTTTTGAACATCATTAATCAAATAGATCACCAATTATCTATTCTTTCTTTTTGGTGTAGTTCCGTCATGAGGGATTGGTGTTGCATCTTCGATTCTTCCAATTCTAATTCCGGCCCTTGATAATGCCCTAATAGCAGCCTGTGCACCTGGACCAGGGTTTTTTGATTTTTGTCCACCTGCAGCCCTAACTTTTACGTGAACGTGATCTATACCTTTTTCTCTTATTAAGTCAGCTATTTTGAAAGCAGCCTGCATTGCTGCGTAAGGGGATGATTCATCTCTCTGGTTTCTTACAATCATACCACCGGAAATCTTAGCGATTGTTTCCGCCCCGGTTATGTCTGTAACGTGTATGATCGTGTTGTTGTATGATGCATAAATATGTACTACGCCCCATTTTTCACTCATCTAATCACCTTATTGATTTTCTTCTTCGCTAACGGCATTTGTTCTCTCAGGATGGTTTTCGGATGCTAGCGGGGAGTTTGGAACATATGATATAGTGTCTTCCTCACTTACTGGAACTAAGTAGCTTGGTGAAGTAACCCCTCTTCCGTTTACCGCTATATGTCCGTGTACGATGAATTGTCTAGCTTGTTTTGGTGTTTTTGCGAGACCTTTTTTGAATACAAGTGTTTGTAATCTTCTTTCCAATATGCATTCAACATCTAATGAGAGAACGTCATCTAATGTAGGGTCTTCTTTAGACAATATACCGTATCTTTTTAAAACATTGAATAACTGAACGGCTTCTTTTGCACCTTGTTTTGTGGTGTCGCTAATTAAGGTTCTAGCTTTACCTCTGTAGTTTCTTAATTTTGTTTCCATTTTCCAGAATTCTTTCTTGTTTACTAAGCCGTATTTCCTACATAATTCGTGTTCTCTTTTAATCCTATCTCCAATCCATGGATGGTTAGGAGTATCATACTTTTTACTTAATCTCCTTGGATCTCCCATGTTTTTCACCTTCTTTAATTTAATTTACTTTTTTAATTTATTTCCCCCTCTTAACACCAACTGTTGTACCGTGTCTGAATGAACCTCTTGTTCTTTGTCCTCTACATGGTAATCTCAATTCGTGTCTTATACCTCTGTAGCATCTTATCTTTTTCATTGTGGTTATATCCTCTTGGACAGCAAGCATCAAGTCTGTTTCAATTAAGTGTTTATCCACACCTGAATAAACATCTTTTCTTCTGTTAAACATCCATGATGGGATTCCATGTTTCGCAGGATCTAATAAAACATCCTCTATTTTTTTAACATCCTCATCAGATAAGTAACCTGCTTGTTGTTTTCCATCTAATCCGGTTACTCTTAATATGGCTTTAGCCATAGCCCTACCAATACCTGCTATATCTTGTAAAACATATTCTAATGGATATTGACCTTCAACATCGGTTTTTGAAATCCTAATTCTGTGTCTAAATTCTGTCTGAGTCAAGTTTGCACCTCCAGAGATAATCGTGTTTAGTGACTGAAATAATGAAATTAAAAAAAATAAGTGGCGCAGAGGGGGGGATTTGAACCCCCGCGGGGCAGTGCCCCATGGGATTTCCAGTCCCACGCCTTTCCAGGCTAGACTACCTCTGCTCGATCATAATGTCTAGACTAATAGTATGTTATTATTTCAGTCACTTTCTCGTGTTTTTTTACCAACCAATATCTTGGCAATTTCATTTATATATGTTTCGATTTGTGTATAACACATATATAAATTAAATATTCGTATTTCTGCCTCGTGTTTCATATCGGATGATTTTCAGTATAAATAACGATATTGTAGTATATATCCTTTTCTATTTTATGATCACTTATTGATACATTAGTACTGTAAATACACTAATTATATACACCTGGTTGTTTGCGGATTTACGTAGTCATTCAGTAAATAAATTTTTGAAATAACAATAAATTATGCGTGAAAAATAAATAAAGTATGATTATACTTTTAATTTCATTGAAGATTGTGATCATCGAACGAAAGTTCGAGTTACAGAATTCAAAGATTTTATCTAATTTATAACGCAAAATAATATAAAAATTAAAACAAACCTTAATAAACGTACTTTCTCAAAATAAGATGGTTAAAAAATACCTATAAAATGAGGGTGAATTCGTGAAAAAAGCACTTATAATTATCTCAATATTTGCACTGATACTTGGTTTTGTATCGGTAACATTTGCCGATACCTACACTGGAGTGAACGCTTTCAACAGTAAAGCCATTATGACAATTATTATACTTATCATGGTAGCTGTCCTATTTCTTACAGATGCTTTGCCGCTACCAATAACTGCAATGCTTGCTCCAATTACACTTAGTTTTCCAGGTATTGACATACTAACAAGTGCAGATGCATTTAAAGAGTTTGGTAATAAATGGGTAGTTTTATTCATGGCCGCATTTATAATTGGCGAAGCAGTTTTTAAAACAGGGTTTGCCGATAAAGTAGGTAGGGCCACAGTTAAAGCGGCAAATGCCAGCCAGCTTAAATTAACAATTTTAATAATGATCACTATAGGTTTTATGTCTGCATTTTTGTCAAATACGGGGACCATTGCGGTTTTTATCCCCATAGTCATTGGTATCTGCGCATCTGCAAACATAAAACCAGGTAAAATTTTAATGCCAATGGCATTTGCTGCATCCTTGGGAGGTACTATGACCCTAGTTGGTACCCCTCCTAACGCGATTGTAAATAGTGCATTAGAAAGCGCAGGTTTGGAACCATTTGGTTTTTTTTGAATTTGCCAAAATCGGTGCTATTTTATTTATTGCAGGTGTTCTTTACCATGCATTAATAGGTTACAGATTATTGCCAGATACCGACCCCATTACAAAATCATTTGAAAACAAGCGTTTAGAATACCGTACTGAAAAAATGTGGATTTCTGTTGCAATACTTGTGTTCGTTATATTAATGACAGCCACTAAGATGATACCGTTAGTAACTGCCTTTATGTTAGGTGCATGTTTAGCAGTATCTACCGGATGCATTACTATGAAGGAAGCATTTGATAGCATTTCTTGGACTACAATCTTTCTGTTTGCAGGAATGATTCCACTAGGTACTGCTATGAACACTACAGGAGCTGCAAAATTAATAGCCGATATAGTGGTCTCCCATGTTGGTAGTCCAATTGCCCTTTTAGCAGCTACCTTTATAATTACTGCAATAGTTACAAACTTCATGTCCAATACTGCAACCACAGTTCTAATGACCCCAATTGGAATTGCATTAGCCAATGGATTTGGTGTTAATCCAGAACCTATAGTTATAGGCATAGCCATGGCAGCTTCAGCCTGTTTCCTGACACCAATCGCCACACCACCTAATACCATAGTTTTAGAGTATGGAGGATACAAATTTATAGACTATCTAAAAGCGGGCTGGATACTACAAGTTATAGTTGCGATTTTGAGCATAACATTAATTCCAATAATTTGGCCATTTTAAAAAAGAAGCAATAAACAATGACTAAAAATAAAATATTAAAAAAGTAAAATGTAAAAATACTTCCTTACCTTCTTCTTCTATTATTGTTGTGGAAAGGTCTGTTTTTTCTTCTTTTATCTGTACGAACTTCCCTTATTTCATTATATTTTTCCTTATTCAATTCATCCTGGAATGAATATTTTAAGAGAGCGGCTAAAACTTTTTCAGCATCATCTACGTTCAGCATGTCCTGTGCAAGTTTAAGGTACTCGTTGTAGTCTCCCGATTCAATGATACTCTCAATTTCATTTTTTATTTTAGACTTTTTTGCATTTATTACGTCATCCACTTGAGGTAGTTGTCCTTTTCTAATATCTGCCTTTGCTATTTTTTTAATGTAACTGAGTTTTCTATATTCCCCAGGTTCTATGAAAGTTATGGCAGTTCCTTGATTTCCTGCTCTTCCAGTTCTTCCTATTCTATGTACATAGGATTCAGGATCTTGTGGTAATGCATAATTTATTACGTGAGTTAAATTATTCACATCTATGCCCCTAGCTGCAACATCGGTAGCCACAAGGATGTTAATTCTCTGCCCCTTAAATTTTTTTAATATTCTTTCTCTTTGATACTGGGATATGTCACCATGTAAAGCCTCTGAATTATAGCCTTTCTCTATAAGCTTGTTTGCAACATTCTCTACATCGAGTTTTGTTCTACAAAATATAATTCCGTAAAACTCTTTTTCAATGTTAATGATTCTACACAGTGCTTCAAACTTATCTAAAGGAGATACTTCAAAATAAAGCTGTTCTGTTAAATTTGTGGTGAGCTGTTCCTTTTTTACAGATACAAGTTCATACTTTCCCATGTACCTTTTGGCAAGGGCCAATATTCTTTTTGGCATTGTAGCAGAAAATAGAAGCATCCTTTTGTTTGGATTTGTATTTCTTAAAATTTCTTCAATATCATCTATAAAACCCATATTTAACATTTCATCTGCTTCATCTAAAACTGCATATGATATGTTTTCCAGTTTTAAAGTTCCTCTGCTAATGTGGTCCAATACCCTTCCAGGAGTCCCTACTACAATATGAGCTCCTCTTTTTAACATTCTAATTTGTTCTCCTATTGACTGGCCCCCATATATCGGCAATATATTTAATCTTTTATTACCTTTTAAAGAGTTTAACTCTTCTGAAACCTGAATAGCCAATTCCCTAGTTGGAGTAAGGATAATGGCCTGAACAGTTCTTGACGTATCATCTATATTTTCAATTAATGGTATTCCAAATGCTGCAGTCTTTCCAGTACCTGTCTGAGCCTGCCCTACAACATCCAGTTCCCTGTTTAGAAGAAGTGGGATAGTTTTTTCTTGAATCGGCGTAGGTTTTTTAAAACCTTTCTTCTCTAATGCATTTAATATATTTTCTGATAAACCAAGTGCTCTAAATTCACTCAATGTTTCCATACTTATTCCTCTTTTCTTTCAATTTTAACTATTTTTGGAGCATGTAATTCAAATTCATCAAGGTAATTCGTATATTTTTCCTATTCAACAAATATGCCTGTGTTACTACAACTCCAATCTTTAAAAGAGAGTTAAGGCCCTAAAAACACAATAACCTATCTATTTTACATAATACTTTTAAAATATGTATATTGCATAAAATAGCATTATTTCCTATATTTTAGCTTAGACTTTTAAAAACTTCCAAACTTAAAATAGGTACTGGAAGTTTCCATGCTAAAAAAGATGAGAGACATGTGGGATATTAATCTTAATCTCTCAAATAATTGATTTTGAAAATTCTGTTTCCATCCATATCAATTGGTGTTTTTAAACCCTTAACTTTCTCTTTTGTACTATGCTGGCATCACTTATATATCTTTCTAATATGTTGTACTACAGCTCACTATAAAAACATGTGAACCATGTAATTACCAGTTTAGTTTTTAGATAATTCTTCATCTAAAACTTTACCCAATCGTTTAATCCCTTCCACTATTTTTTCTTCAGGCATGTTTGAGTAGTTTAGACGGAGAGTATTTTCATGTCCCTCATTCGGGAAAAATGGGCCCCCGGGTACAAACGCCACATTCTTTTCAAGCGATTTTACCAGCAACTTCCTTGCATTGATGTGTTCAGGGAGCTCTACCCATATGAATAATCCACCTTCTGGATATGTGTATTTTACATCCTGTGGGAAATACCTTTCAATAGCTTCAATCATCAAATCACGGCGTTTTTTATAAACTTTTTTAAGTTTTTCAATGTGTAATTCTAGATCATAAGTTTCCATGAATGCGTTGAGCTCTCTCTGTGACATTGAATTACTTTGAAGGTCTGCAGCCTGTTTTACTAAAACATACTTTTCTAAAACACTTTTATCTGCACATACCCAACCTATTCTTAGGCCCGGGCAGAAAGTTTTCGAAAATGTTCCTAGAAATACAACCCTTCCTTCTTTATCAAATGATTTAATTGCAGGTGGTATTTCACCTTCGTACCTTAAATCCCCATATGGATTATCTTCTATTATTGGTAGATTGTATTTATTTGCCAATTCAATCAATTTCTTACGTCTATCTATCGACCAAGTTCTTCCAGAGGGATTTTGGAAATCAGGGATTACATAGATTAGTTTGGCATTTGGAGTATTTTCTAGTATTTTTTCAAGCTCTTCAATAATCATTCCATTATTGTCAGTGGGCACCTCTACAAACTTACATTGATACGCTTTAAATGCAGTGATCGCCCCTAAATAGCTGGGACTTTCGCATATAACAACGTCATCAGCGTCTAAAAATATTTTTCCACTAAAATCAAGTCCTTGCTGAGAACCGCTTGTAATCAATATATTATCAGCTGTTACATCTACCCCAAATTTACTCATCCTTTTTGCAATTTTTTCCCTCAGGGGCAAAAATCCCCTTGTAGGACAGTACTGCAGAGCTCCATGACCATCTTCATCTAAAACTTTAACTGAAATTTTTTTCATTTCATCTATTGGAAAGAGCTCAGGAGCTGGCAGTCCCCCTGCAAAAGATATAATTTCTGGGTTGGATGTTAATTCCAATATTTCACGAATTTCTGAAGTTCTAACTTCATTCATGCGGACTGCATATCTCAAAGTCATTTAAACACCTTTTTGCAATTTGAATGTATAATGGAATAATATATCCAGCTATTTTTACACATGTGGTGTGTTAATTAATCAAATATACTTAAATATTAAATTTTTTAATTAATATATACTATTAGCTATTGGTATCTTTTAGTGTCTTAAATTGTAGTCAAGACAATCACAACCGAAAAGTTTATATATTAGAAGAATAATCTTTATTGTGAATCTTACGAACAGATGATGAATCACGTAAAATAAGTCAGAAGTTGGTTAAGTGCCAGGGTAGTCTAGTCCGGCGAGGCAGCGGACTGCAGATCCGCTTTAGGAGGGTTCAAATCCCTTCCCTGGCTCTTTTTTTATTTTAGTAATAATCTATATATTTAAATTAATAATATTAATTTTAGTCATAGTGCAAATATATATAAAATACAATATATTAAATGCAAAAACAATAGTTTAATTTTGTTCGTTTAAAAAACATTTTAGATTTTATATTATTTATTATTTTAAGGAGGCGATTATTTGCATTGGGCTGATGGTATATCTGAAAAAATAGTGAATAAAAGAGAAACAGAAAAATACGTGGTTTCAAGCGGTATTACTCCATCAGGACACATCCACATAGGTAACGCAAGGGAAACACTAACTGCGGATGCCATATACAAAGGATTAGTTAGTAAAGGGGTTAATGCTGAACTTATTTTTGTTGCAGATACCTACGACCCACTTAGAAAGGTGTATCCATTTCTACCAGAGGAATATGAAAAATACATAGGAATGCCACTTAGTGAGATTCCATGTCCAGAGGGTTGCTGTGAAAGTTATGCAGAGCATTTTTTAAAGCCATTTTTGGACAGTTTGGAAGATTTGGGTATAAACTTAACAACCTACAGAGCAGACAAGTGCTATAAAGATGGATTATATGATGAAAAAATAATTTTGGCACTTGAAAACAGGGACAAAATCAAGGAAATACTGGACAAATATAGAAAGGAACCATTACCTGAAAACTGGTACCCTTTGAATGTTATTTGTGAAGAATGTGGAAAACAGAGCTCCACAAAAGTTATAGAATACGACAGTGAAAATCAAACTGTAACCTATGAATGTTCATGTGGTTTCAAAAACACTGTAAAACCATTTAAAGGAAGGGCAAAACTACCGTGGAGAGTTGACTGGCCTGCTAGATGGAGCATATTCAATGTTGTTGCTGAACCTATGGGTAAAGACCATGCCGCTTCAGGTGGTTCATACGACACAGGATTAAAGATAGCTAGGGAAATTTACAACTACCGAGCTCCAGAAAAAATAGTTTATGAATGGATACAGTTGAAGATTGGGGATAAGGCAGTTCCAATGTCATCTTCATCAGGTGTGGTATTTGCAGTTAAAGACTGGATGAAAGTATGCCATCCAGAAGTATTGAGATTCTTACTATTGAGAAGTAAGCCTACAAAACATATAGACTTTGATTTAAAGGCTATTTCAAACTTGGTGGATGACTACGACGAACTTGAAAGAAATTACTTTGCATTAAAAGATAAAGCGGAAAAAGAAGAATTAAATGAAAATGAAAAGGATAAAATTAGGCTTTACGAACTTATAACACCTAATATACCTGAGAAGTTACCTTTGCAGGTGCCTTATAGATTCTGTTCAATAATAGCCCAGATAGCCTACGATATGGAATCAAAAGAAATTAACATGGAAAGAGTAATGGATATACTCAGAAGAAACAATTACGATTTAGAATCAGTTGATGAATACGACCTAGAAAGATTAAAAACAAGGCTTTCAATGTCTAGAAACTGGGCTTTAACCTATGGAGAAAAGTTGGAAATAATAGACATAAATAAGGCAAAGGAAATATACGAAGAACTAAATGAAAAACAGAAGGAATGGATTAAAACATTTGGCGAAAAATTAAAGGATGTTGAATTCGATGCAATAACTCTCCATGAACTGATATACAACAGTGCAAAGGATTTGGAATTAAATCCAAAAGAAGCATTCCAAGCATCCTACAAGATAATACTTGGAAAAAAATACGGCCCTAAATTAGGAAGTTTCCTTGCTTCATTAAACAAAGACTTTGTTGTAGATAGGTATTGTCTTTCTAGATAACTAACTTACAAATATTTATTTACATTTTATTACTTTTTTATAATCTTGCGGGAATTTTATATACTATTGTGGTATACTTTTTTTATCAATGAGTTAAGGTCTAATTTTAATATAATATGTTAAAAACACCATTTTTCCATATGGGTGATTAAATGATCGAAGTTGTAGCCTATCAGGAGTTTAAAGGAAACGATAAAGAAATCATAAACTCCGAATTTGAAAAACTAATTGAAGAATTAAAAACCAATTACAATGCTGAACTATTATCCCTGGATGAAGAAGAGGGTGAACTATACACAAAAGTCGGAGAATTAAAGGTAAAATTCGATTCTTTTTTAGATTATATCAAGTTTTGTTTAAAATATGGCGTAGATTTAGACGTTGTTGAGCCTTCAAAACTAAAAATAAGCTCAAAAGAGTTTGGAGAAGCTATAGCACATATTATAGATTTTTTCCGAATATTTTGCAATAAATACGGAGTTATGTTTAATGTATATGTACGTGAGGAAAAAGAGTTCGAGCTCGATAAATACAAAGAAGGAATATATGATGAAGATGATATATTTGCTTTTCAGGATGAAGACAGTCTTTTAAGGATAAAGGCTGTTTTTGAAGGGGAAGGGAAATCAGAAGAGGATATTGTCAAAAAAATACTGATGTCATTAAATGAAGAAATGTTAGTTAATAAAATAATAACAAAAGAAATTGATGATAGCAAAGAAGGATTTCATGGATTGATTGCAGTTGAAATATTCTGCAAACCTTTCGATGTTGTAGAATTGGCGTACAAGTTCTTACCTGTAACAATTTCAATTGAAAATAAAGATATCGAAATTGACGCTTTGGAATTGCAGGACATAGGAAATGATTTAGGAGGTGCAGTTTTCGAACTATCCCATGCTGCAGCTACCATGAAGAAAAAATAAATTTTAAAATGATTAGAATAATCTATTTATTTTAAAGTTCCATCTATAACTTACCATATTTTTTTATAGACATAAAGTATATTATAAATCAATCCATTACATGACACTATTGATCATAATATTTTGTAGGTACGATACATTCTATAATACGATATATTCATCCATATATTATATAATCATCATAAAGTCATACACTCATTAATTTAAGATACTATATATTTCATATTCAGATTAAGGTGATAATATGCATCCAGCAATAAAATATATGAGAGAGGATAGACTCCCACACATATTCTGTGCAGGTTGTGGAAACGGTATTGTTTTAAACTGTTTTGTAAATGCAATTGAAAAATTAGACATAAAGCCTGAAGATTATATTGCATTATCCGGAATTGGCTGTTCTTCAAGAGTTCCTGGGTACTTGTACTGTGATTCAATCCACACCACACATGGAAGACCAATAGCCTTTGCAACAGGCATTAAGGTATCAAGACCTGACAAAAAAGTTGTAGTATTTACTGGAGACGGTGATTTAGCAGCCATTGGTGGAAACCATTTCATACACGGATGTAGAAGAAACATAGATATTACTGTCATCTGTATAAACAACAACATATATGGAATGACCGGAGGTCAGTGCTCCCCAACAACACCACATGATGAAAAAGCCACAACTGCACCGTATGGAAACCCTGAAAATAATATGGATTTATGTAAACTTGCAGAAGCTGCAGGAGCTACCTATGTTGCAAGATGGACAACTGCCCATCCGATCCAACTTGTAAATGCAATAAAAAAAGGTATGGAAAAGAAAGGATTCTCATTTATTGAAGTAGTATCTCAATGTCCAACATACTATGGGAGATTTAATGTTTCAAGAAAACCTGCCGACATGATTAAATTCTTAAAGGAAAACTCAGTTAACATTAAAAAGGCCGAAACATTATCCAATGAAGAATTAAATGGTAAAGTAGTAGTTGGCGAGTTTTTAAACATTGAAAAACCAGAGTACATTGAACAGTTGAAAGAATTATTACATTAATTGCAGTAAAACCTATATGGAGATGTAACTGAAAATAAAATATCATCATTAAAGGTGAATAAAATGAGAAAAGAAGTGAGATTTTCCGGTTTCGGTGGCCAGGGAATTATACTTTCAGGAGTTATCCTTGGTAGGGCAGCTTCCCTTTACGATAAAAAAGAATCCGTTCAAACACAATCTTACGGTCCTGAAGCAAGAGGGGGAGCAAGTAAATCTGAAGTGGTAATTTCAGACGAGGAAATAGACTTCCCTAAAGTTATAGTACCAGATGTTTTAGTATGTATGTCACAACCAGCATTTGATAAATACGGTATGGATATTAAAGAAGGAGGATGTGTTTTAGTCGATAAAGACCTTGTAACCATTCCTGAAAACTACGACAACGGAAGCTTCAAAGTTTATCAAGTCCCATTTACAGAAATTGCAAACAAAGAAGTAGGATTAGGGATAGTTGCAAATATTGTTATGCTCGGAGCATTAACAAAAATAACCAAACTTGTTTCAAAAGAATCCATGGAAAAAGCCATACTTGATAGCGTACCTAAAGGAACCGAAGAAAAGAACATCAAAGCGTTTGAAAAAGGATACGATTATTTCTAGATTATAATATAGGGCAAAACCTTTTAGAAAAAGGTTTTGATTCCAAAATCTGATACCTACTCAACTTCGTTGAGTAGATATATTTTAGTCCGTTTATGTCAGAGGTAGTATTAATTGTTATGCACCGGACTATATAAGAATAAATCATTTCATTTCAAAAATCAAAAAATCTACTTTTTTGACTATATGGTATCTACCATATATATTCATTAAATTTTTATAACTAAAGACCTAATTATTCTACAATATTTAACAATATTGATGTGGATAACTCAATTTTCACAACTTATCATTAAAACAATATGAAATAATTATTACGGGTGTAACGATGATAGATAACTGCAAAATATGTGGTGGATCTGGAAAAAAAATTATTAATTATAAAACATGTCCGGAATGTGATGGGACCGGATTTTTAGAGGAATTTAACACTAAAGAACATTTTAAAAGGGCTTCTAAAAACACAAAATATGATTTGGATATTGCAGAAGTGCCTTGTAGTAACTGTAATGGTTCTGGAAAAGTGCCAATATATGGAGATTGTGACTACTGCGGTGGAAGCGGTAAAGTAGTCAAATGTGATAATTGTGGAAAAGAAATTGGAAGGTATCCACAAGATAAAGACAAAAAACTCTGTGAAAAATGTAAAAAGGAAGAAGAATCACGTAGAAGTAATTTAAAAACAGTATATGTTATAGACGAATTATGTGGGATGGGAGATTTAGAGGAAGGTAAATTCTACAAAGGTAAAGTTTCAAGGATTGAAAAGTACGGGATATTCATATCATTAAACAACCAGACAAGGGGGTTGTTAAGGGCAAGAGAAATGGTTGGAAAAAGGCTAAACGATTTCAAATTAGGGGACGAGGTAATAGTCCAAGTTTCTGAACTTAAACTTGGAAAAAGAGAAGTTGATTTTAGATACCTGCCAATTACAGACTATCAAATTGAAAAACTTGAGAAAGAAGTTCAATTAACCACCCTAAGAGAAATAATAGATAAAGGAATACTTGAAATGAAGGATAAAGTTGTCCATATCCAAGGTGAGATAGTTCAAGTTGTCCAGACTCCAGGTCCTACAGTATTTACAGTAACTGATGGAACCGATGTAACCTGGGTAGCTGCATTTGAAATGGCTGGTTTAAGAGCTCACCCTGAAATTAAAGTAGGAGATATTGTAGATGTTGTAGGTTCTGTTTCAGTAAGGGATGGAAAACTCCAAATTGAAAGAATTAAAATGGCAAAACTTGAAGGAGAAGAAGCAGAACGTGTAAAAAATAAAATCGAACAGGAAATAGATAGAAAAGCAGAACCTGCAAGGGACATTGAATTCCTTGTTGAAAGTGAGGTTCTAGAAAAATTAAGGCCAAAAATGGCAGATGTTGCAAAAAGAATAAGAAGAGCAGTATTGGATGGAAGACCTATAATAATAAGACATCATGCTGACACCGATGGCTACTGTGGAGGGTTGGCATTAGAAAGGGCCATATTACCGATACTTGAGGAGTTCTCAATAGATACAGATGCTCAATGGCATTACTTCAGAAGAAGTCCTTCAAAAGCTCCATTCTATGAACTGGAAGATGCCACTAAGGATTTGGTATTTTCGATAGAAGATTACCTTAGATTTGGTCAAAAGATGCCTTTAATTGTACTGGTGGATAACGGAAGTACTGATGAAGATATTCCTGCAATATCAAAAGTTAAGGCATACGATATAGAAGTTGTTGTAGTTGACCATCACTATCCTGGTGAGGTAATAGATGGTAGGGTTGAAATAGACGATTATATAGATGCCCACGTGAACCCATACCTTGTAGGTGGAGATAGCAACTTGACCGCAGGGGTTCTAGCAACTGAAGTAGCTAGAATGATAAACAAAGATGTCACCGAAGAAATAAAGCATTTACCTGGTATTGCCGTAGTTGGTGACCATGCAAAAGGAGATGAAGTTGAAAGTTATATTAAAATAGCATTGGATAAGTTAACAAAGTGCAGTAAAAAATACGATATTGGAAAAGAATACACAAGAGAAGATTTAGAAAAAATAGCACTTTGTATGGACTTTGAAGCATTCTACCTAAGATTTATGAATGGAAAGGGTATTGTGGATGATATATTAGGAAAAGATGAAGAATCATTTAAAAGACATAGAAAGTTGGTAGATATACTGTATGAACAAGCCATGAAGATGGTTGATAGACAGATGAAGGCTGTTATTCCAGCAATAAAAACTGAAGAGCTCGAAAATGGAATAATCCTAAACATACTGGATGTTGAAAAATATGCCCATAAATTCACATTCCCTGCACCAGGTAAAACCTGCGGTTTTGCCCATGATTCAATAGTTCAGAAGTATGGTGAGGAAAAACCTATAATTACAATAGCTTATGGACCTGATTTCGGTGTGGTCAGAGCTACCGATGCCGTTAGCGAGAAATTCAACTTTAACTTAAACCATATTGTAACGCAGCTCATAGAGGAAATTCCTGAAGCTTCCTTAGATGGTGGGGGACACGAATGTGCAGGAAGCCTGAAATTTGTTGAAGGGCTTAGGGGAAAGGTATTGGATAGGTTCTTGGAAATTATAAAGTCCATGAAATAATTCAAAATAAAACCTTTTTCAGTTTCTCGACAAAAATCTTCGAATTTGTGAGTCTCAACGATCCACCGCAACACAGTTGCGAGGAAGTTGAATAATCTATGATTATTCAACTAAATCAAAGATTTTCGTGAGTTAGTAGGTCCTTCGGATTTACTTCGACAGCAAATCCTTCGGAATTTGTCTCGATAGCCAATATGTGATACATTCTCCTTAGTTAAATCTAACTTTTTTGGTGGAACAATGGGAGTTCAATTCAACGACATAATCCCAAGAAAGGAAATTACCTTAAAATTTTTAAAAAATAAAACTGTGGCAATAGATTCAATGAATGTACTCTATCAATTCCTGTCAAGTATAAGATTAAGGGATGGGAGCCCGTTGACAAACTCAAAGGGTGAGATAACTTCCACATACAACGGGGTATTCTATAAAACAATACACATGCTGGAAAATAACATAACTCCTGTATGGGTATTTGACGGAGTAGCTCCAGTACTTAAAGAGAAAACCAGAGAAGAACGTAGAAAAATTAGACAGGATGCTTTAGATAGTTACTTAGAAGCGAAAAAGAAGGACGATATTGAAGAAATGCAAAAATATGCAAAAAGAGCCAATTTCTTAGATAGCACCATCGTAGAAAACTCAAAAAAATTACTTGATTTGATGGGAATTCCTTATATAAATGCACCGTCTGAAGGGGAAGCTCAGTGTGCCCACATGGTTAAAAAAGGAGATGCATTTGTAGTTGTCAGCCAAGATTACGATGCAATACTGTACGGTGCTGAAAGAATCGTTAGAAACATGACTTCCAACAAAGCTATTGAATTAATTGAACTAAAAGATGTTTTAAAAGAATTGGACCTAGATTTAGATCAGATTATTAATATTGCAATACTAATTGGTACTGACTATAATCCCGGGGGAATTAAAGGTATTGGACCAAAAAAGGCCCTTGAAATTGTAAAAAACAATAAAGTTCAAAACTACATAGATAAAATAGAAAACTATGAAGAGATATACAACATATTTAAGAATCCAGCTGTTACGGATGAATACAATATAAAGCTTAAAACTCCTAAAAAAGAAGAATTAATTGATTTTTTAGTTAACAAAAATGATTTCTCATACGATAGGATAGTGCCATACGTGGATAAATTGTGTAAAATTATAGAAGAGAAAAATACTCAAACCAGTTTGGAAGCTTGGTTTTAAAGTGATACTATGTTAAAAGTTTATAGATTAAATGGACTTTCACTGATACTTTTATTGCTACTAATCTTGGGAGTTTTTATAGTTGGCTTAATGCTACTTGGACCCATTGTATTGGCGGGATTATTTCTAATTTTCCTTTATATAGGCTATATGAAATTTAGAAGGTCCATTAATGAGTTCATAAAGAATATCAAGAAAAAGAAGATAAAAATAAAAAACGAATCCGACAATGGGGAGGTAAAAATAAACTTTGCAAAAACTATTGAAATTAATGATGAAAATAGTAATAATGAAAATAAAAACAAAAAAGAAAGTGGTACCATAACTTTAGATAAACAGAATGACCCTGCCCAAAAGTATATCGAAAAAGATCAAGACCTTTCTCAATTCATTAACTATCTTAAGGAGCATGGATTTGAATTAAAAGATGGTATTTTATACCATGGCGATAAAATCGCTTATCCGATCTATAAAAAATCCTATCCAGTAAATGAAATCATAAAATTGTATGATGAAAGACCAGTATGCGATATTGTTGTTATAGGACTTAAAGGAGAGCCTTCAAATCCCAAATTTATATATATTCTTCCAATTGATAAAACAGAAAACAGAATGGGTATTGAAGAATTGAAAAAATACGAAACAAAATTAAAATAGTGAAACCATGACGATGGTAATATTAGATAATTGTGTTGGATGTGGTGGATGCGTCCCATTCTGCCCTTTTGATGCCATTAGCACATATGGAGTGGCAACAATTGATGGGGAAAAATGTACAGAATGTAAAACCTGTATAAGCTACTGCCCATTAAATGCAATAATATATAATAAATAGCCAATATATCGAGTTAAATAATATAATATCGATAATAATTAGAGGTGACCTGACGTGTATATTGGAAGATTTTTAGTTGTAGGAAAGACAAGCGAAGGAAAGCCGTTTGTATCATACAGAGTTTCAAGTAGGAGTTTCCCAAACAGAGAGGCAAAAACTCTAAACGAAAGTACTGTTTCAATTATACCTAAGGACCTAAATGAAATATTTTCAAACCCATATATTACCTACAACTGTGTAAAAATAGTAAACAACAATATAATAGCAACTAACGGCTCCCATACCGATGTTATTGCTGATAAAATAAAGTTAGGACTTCCAATAAGAGACTCATTGGCCTACTCATTGGTTACAATGGACTACGAAAAGGACGACTACAACACCCCAAGAATAGCGGTGGTTTTAAACGAAAACGAGTGCTACATGGGTTATGTTGCAGATAAGGATATAAGAATCAAAAAAGTTGAATTAGAAAATGGAAAAGGCTACTATTTAAGTACATATGAAGCCTGCACCATTTCAGAAGATCAATACATACCAGTTGAAGGAGAATCTCCAGAAGAAATCTGTAAGTATGTAATGGACTACAAAGAATTTGAACATCCGGTTACTTGTGCAACTGCAGTTATTGAAGGGGATAAAATAAATATAGCAACGTTATAATGACTATTCCCCAGGATAAGAAATACAAATTCCCTTGGGATTTTATTAATATTTTTATATTTATTACAAGTGGAAAGATGAATAACCATAAAATTCCCTATAAACACCCGACTAAACTTTTCATTGGAGGTTTACACGGGGATGAAGGGAACTACACTGAGCTGATACTTGAAGATCTAACAAAGGAAAAGAATTACAAAGGAAAAGTTATTATTATACCAAAACTAACTGAAAATAGCAAATACGTAAGTACGCTGCATAAAGAATACTACAAAACAGGAGAAGGCAAATATTTAATAGATATCATTGACAAATATAAACCTAATTTTTATTTTGAGCTCCATTCCTATAGTGATAAATCATATTCTAAACTAACTGATCCCAATAGGGCCGATAAAATAGGAATTCCACCTTTTATAGATATTGGAGACAGAGTTCTTATAGCATCAATATCACCTGTGTTAAGGAACAAATTTACTCAGGATGACTTTTGTATGACTATTGAAATCCCAAAATGGAAGGTAGATCAGAGCAAAGGTCGAGTTTTAGAAATCTTAAAAATGGGGCTCGATAGTGAGAGTAGAAGAGAAATGATAGAAAGACTTGAAGAAAAGTATCCTGAACAGGTGAGAATAGCAAGATATCTCTCTAAAAAATATAACTTGATATTGTTTTAAACTATGGTTAGAACTATGGTATAACATAATATATATTTAATAAAAGTCAATATTCATGAGAAACTACTAAATATAACTAAAAAATATTATGAAAGGTAATTTGAAACATCGGTCCTAAAGAGACGTGAAAATCAGAATTGTTTATAACATATATACCGAAAAACTACAACTTAAAAACTTGTTTAAAAAACTAAAAAGGTGAAATAATGAAATTTTTCTTAGACACTGCAAATGTAGAAAAGATCAAAGAATTTGCTGAATTAGGAATTGTAGATGGAGTTACAACAAACCCTAGTTTAATAGCAAAAGAAGGAAGAGACTTCCACGAAGTTATTAAAGAAATATGTTCCATCGTAGATGGCCCAGTTAGTGCAGAGGTAATTTCGTTGGAAGCTGAAGGAATGATAAAAGAAGCTAGAGAACTTGCAAAGATTGCAGACAATGTTGTAATAAAAGTTCCAATGACCAAGGAAGGATTAAAAGCCGTAAATGTTTTATCAAAAGAAGGAATAAAAACAAATGTTACATTGGTATTCTCTGCAAATCAAGCTTTAATGGCTGCAAAAGCTGGAGCAACATACGTTTCACCATTTGTCGGTAGATTAGACGATATCGGACATGATGGAATGAAGTTAATTGAGGACGTTGTTAAAATATTCAGAAACTACGACATAAAAACAGAAGTAATCGTAGCTTCAGTAAGACATCCAATACATGCTTTAGAATCTGCAAAAATAGGTGCAGACATTGCAACAATACCATTTGATGTTTTAGATAAGATGTTCAAACACCCACTAACAGACATTGGTATTGAAAAATTCTTGAAGGACTGGGAATCACACATTAACAAATAATTCTTTTTTATAATATTTTTTTATATTTTTCATTTCATTAGATTTGTTATTTTAGGTGATTTAATGAACCATATTGAGATAGACAAAAGAGCGTATGGCTCTATTACCAATTTTTCAAGAGTAATTTACAGAAATGGAATCCTGAATAAAGAGGACCTACCTGAAAAGGAAGATATTATATCACTAAATTACAAAAATAAATTTGTAGCTAAGGCGATATACATTCCAAAGTCCCCCATAATCAAAATATTGACGCTAAAAAACGAAGAGATGGATAAAAAGTTTTTTTACGATAGGATAAAAAAAGCCAATGATTACAGGACCAATATATTAAATTACAAAGATACCTATAGGATGATATATGCTGAAGCCGATTATCTACCTACAATTATTTTAGACAAATACAATGAAATAGCTTCAATGCAAGTTTCATCAAAGGTTATGGAACGTTATTTGGACCTAATATTTGAATGTCTGAGTGAAATAACAGATATTGAAACACTTTATGTTCAAAGAGGTAAAAAGGGAGACAAAATAAAAAGCAGAATATATGGAAATAAAAACAAAATGGAAACGACCATAGAAGAAGGAAAAGCCAAATTCAAAGTAAATCTAAAAGGCCATAAAACAGGGTTCTTCCTGGACCAGAGGGAAAATAGAATAGATTTAGAAAATTACATAAAAGAAGGCGATAGAGTACTCGATATATGTTGCTATACTGGAGGTTTTTCAGTCCATTGTGGCATAAAAGGTGCCAAAGTCGTCGGGGTTGATCTATCGGATAAAGCCATTGAGGTTGCCAAAGAGAACATGGAACTAAATAATTTAAAGGACTATGAGTTCATAGTTGGAAACGCCTTTGATGTTATGAAGGGCATGATAAAGAAAGGTGAACAATTTGATGTTGTAATACTCGACCCTCCTGCATTTACTAAGACTTCAAAGGATATTAAAAATGCGTTGAGTGCATACAATACATTAAACTACTTGGGGCTAAAACTTGCAAAGAGAATGCTTGTAACATGTTCTTGCTCCTTCCATGTTGATAGGGAAAAATTCAAAAACACAGTAGTTTCCTCTGCATTTAGGGCAAAAAAAGAAATTAGGCAGATTGGACCCTACAGAACTCAAGCCCCTGACCACATAATTACGATGGTAAATAAAGATCTGGAATACTTAAAATGTTTGTTCTTTAGTGTATGTTAAAATTCAAAACACGTGGATGGTGGAAAAATGATAGTTAAAAAAAATAATAAATTTTGTAGTTTTTCAAGTGATAATGAGAAAACCGAAAGTATTGTTCCTAAAACACATCCAAGATATAAATCATTGTTAAATCGAGAGAAAATTGTGGAAGCTTTTGAAAGCGGAGTATTGGCAAAAAGTGGAATGATTGCCCATGGAAGAGGCGAAACATTCGATTACTTGATAGGTGAAAAAACCACAGAAATGGCATTGGAGTCTATAAAAACTGCAGCTGCGATGTTGGTGTTGGCAAAAAATCCAGTTATATCAATTAATGGAAACTGTGTTGCACTTGCAAAGGACGAACTTGTAGAACTTGCAGAGGCACTAAACGGAAAAATAGAAGTCAATTTATTTTATAGAACAAAGGAGAGGGAAGAAAAAATAAAAGAACTATTTGAAAATGATATCCAAGAAGGTAGAATAAAACTACTTGGTGTAGATGATGCAAATAAACAGATACCTAATTTAGATAGTTTAAGGGGAAAGGTTTCAGAAGAAGGAATATACACTGCAGATGTGGTTCTTGTACCTTTGGAAGATGGGGACCGTGCAGGAGCTCTTGTTAACATGGGGAAAAAAGTCATTGCAATAGACTTAAATCCACTCTCCAGAACTGCAAAGACCTCAACGGTAACCATTGTAGATGAACTAACTAGGTGTATACCTCTTATCACAAAATACGTCAAAGATTTCAAAAATAAAAATACAGATGAATTAATGAACATAATAAATAGCTACGACAACAATAATAACTTAAAGAAAGTATTGGCACATATTTCAAAAAGACTTGAACAATAAAAAGGATAATAGAAAAATGGATAAAACGACCAGACTAATAATTTAGCAGATTTAAAAAAGTTTTTATTTAATTTATTTTTTATTTAAATCCAAATTTTAATAGTAATTTCCCAAACTCTGTTATTTTTACCATTGCATGATTTTTTTCAACAAAACCATATTGAAGAAGCGGCTCTACCCTATCGTATGCGGTTCTCCTATGGATCCCAAGTTCTTTTGCGAGCTCATCGATTTTTGCCGAACCACCCATATCATTAATTTTTAGGATTGTTTCTTTTGTTGCAGGGTGTTTTGTAATCATGTGAATTCCTTCTTTTGCACTGATTGAAATTAAATCAGGAATTATGGAACACATTGAAACAGTGTAGTTCATATACTCTTTGAATATTATTTCCCCATAGGATGTAAAACCAAACATCGGATTTAAAGGACATTCCTTTAAACTGTTTTCTACAGCATCTTTAGATACTTCAGGTAAAAATGCAGAAATACAGCAGAAGGTCACGAATGGAGAATATTTGGGGGGAGTATTTAGTATCAAATCAATGGGCTTTTTGAATAAACTTTCAATGGTTTTGTTGTCAATATCGACAAGTTTTAACTCATTGTCCTTCATAATATTCGAGCCAAACACCAGCATATCATTCTTTATGGAGATAGGACCTTTTAGGTAGATTTCACCATCTGAATTGATTACACCAAATGGATGGGAGAGATAAAAACTTCTATTTTTTCGAAGGTCCTCATTGGAACCTCTAAAGTTTGAGATGTCATTATAATACTCTATTGCATCGATATTATTCAATGTATAGACATATCTCTTGTTGGTTTCCGTTACTATGGTTTTATCCTCTTTTCCACCTAAATCCATTTTTAAATTTTCCTTATGTTCATAACCCTGTGTCAAAATTTTTGATTTTGAGGATATTTGCGACTCTTTTGTGACATACGATGATATATTTGAATAACTTCCAAAGGATATCTTTGGTAAAATATCTCCTCCAAATGCGGCACAAACTACACTATCAAAATAAACATCATTACAGTATTGATAAGTTTTTTTAAATTCAAAATCATCCGAAGTGGTTCCTCCAAAAATTGGGGTTGTAATCCCTATGATGTCAACAATTCCCTTTAAAACATCTTCCTCAAACTTACAATAATCCATGAAAACCATCATTAATTTGGGCATCATTCCTAGATTTTCTATTGCATCATGTGCCGCCCTTCTTCCAGATTCTCTCGGATTTATGGAAACTCCTAAACCAACACCCAAGCCTACATTGAAATATTTTGAGGCTAAAATCCCAACTGAAACTCCATCTTCAACCATATCGTTGTTTGTTATCCCAAATTTAGAAGTACCGCCAACTATTGGGGTTTTATTACCCAAAATTAATTTTACCCCATTTAAAATTTCCTCCGGATCATAATCTGGTGAAGAGAATAAAAATGCAACTTTTGATTTTTCCGCATATTCATCTAAATACTTTAATGCATCCGATGTGGCATGAGCCCCTGCTTTTAGTGGGTTATCATCATTTGACGTTCCATGCCCAAACTCTATGAACTTCACGCTAACACCAATCATTACTTTCAGCTTTTATATTTATAATTCTGGATTATTAATACTTTATTCTATATATACTATATCCGTATTGGCAAACTTTAAATACAAAAATTAGAAAACTTAGTACAATAGTTTGTGATTAGTGACCCACAACACCACAAGATGTAATATAGATTAGATACATAATCCATACCCATAATACTATGCAAGTATTGTTTATATGCCACAGTGAACTGTGAATATTTATGAATATTTAAGTATACTATGGATATACAGGGTTATATAATAGGTTATATGGGGATAGTATGTCTAAAATTTTGATAGTTGAAGATGAAGAAGATATTTTGAATTTAGTAAAAATAATTCTAGAAGTAAATGGGTATGAGGTACTAACGGCCAACAATGGATATGAAGCCATAGAGCTCATGGAAGAAAGACCTGATTTGGTGCTACTGGATATAATGATGCCTGGGATGAGTGGTTGGGAAGTGCTAGATACCTTAAGATCCAAGGATGATTGGAAAAAAACTCCTGTAATAATATTAACCGCAAATGCTCAAATAGAACATATAGAAATAGGTATCAAAAAAAATGTTGATGGGTATATTATAAAACCATTTGAGAAAGAAGAGCTATTGGAAAGACTAAAAGAAGTTTTATCAAACAATACGGTGTGATTCTATGAATACTATCCCAACTATCAAAAAACTTGGAACAAAACTTACTATTTTTTCAATAATTATTGCAGTAATTCCAATTTTGACGCTGGGAATGGTATCAACAACTACCATAACAGACACAATGGAAATACAGGCCCAGCAAAAAATTACCAATGATCTAAAAATTGCAGAAAATATTGTAAACAACAAAATAGAAAAATTACATGTGGCAGTTGTACATACGGCAAATGCTGAAGAAACTGTGTCCGCCCTTAAAAATGGGGATAGTAAGAAACTTAAAGAAATGGCCAAACTAACAAAAGAGTCAGCAGGTGCTGATTTTGTAACAATTTTTGATAATCGGGGGCGAGTAATTGCAAGGTCCAATAACGAAGTTATTGGGGATTATGAACTACCAAATTTAATTAAAAAAGTATTAAATGGGACTGAAATAAATTCCATTGAAATGTTGGATGAAGAAACCCTTAAAATGGAAAATTTGGAAAATGATGTAGAAATAAATATTTCAAAGACGTATAACTCAGCTGATGTCGATAAATCCATTGAAAACAAGGGGATGGCGTTAGTATCAATTAAACCAATTAAGGACCATGATGGAAATATTGTTGGGGCGATAGTGGCTGCAGATGTTTTAAATGGGGATTACACTGTTGTGGATAAAGTAAAAGAAATTACTGGAGATACCGCCACAATATTTTTAGAGGGACTTAGAATATCCACAAATGTTCAAAAAGAAGATAGCCGGGCCATTGGGACATTGGTTTCTAAAGAAGTATATCATGAAGTGATAAATAATGGAGAAACATACTATGGAAGAGCATTTGTTGTTACAGATTGGTATTTAACAGCATATAAGCCCATTAGAAATAGTGAAGGGGACATCATAGGAATGCTCTTCGTAGGTACGCCTGAAAAGCCATTCATAACCCTTGAGAACAATATTAGAAATCAGTCTATAATAGTTGGAATTATTGGTTTGTCAGCTGCTTTAGGGGTTTCCCTTGTATTGAATAGAAAAATCACCAGACCTCTTGAAGAGTTGAAAAAAGGAGCTGAACTAGTAAGTAGTGGGAATTACAACTCCAGGGTGGAGGTTAAAACCGCCGATGAATTTGGAGAACTTGCCAAAGCATTTAATAAAATGGCAGAGGAAATACGGATATCACATGAAAAACTTAAAAAACATGCTGAGGAACTGGAAAAGTCATATAACGAGTTAAAAGAACTCGATAAAATGAAATCAGACATTATAGTAATAGTCTCTCATGAATTAAGAACACCATTAACCTCAATTAAAGGTTATGTGGAGCTCGTTTTAGATGGAACTATGGGGCCTATAACTGAATCACAGAGGAAATGTCTTGAAATTGCAGAAGACAATATTAAAAGATTAAAAAGACTCATAGAAAGTATGCTCGACTTATCCAAGATTGAGCGTGGAGAACTTGAAATGAATATGGAAGAAATTGGTATAAAGCATTTTGTAGAAAAAATTTTAAGTTCCCTAAAACCACTGGCCGATGAAAAAAATATCAACATGAACCACGATGTTGAAGATATTGCCATTAAAGGGGATAAAGATAGAATAGCTCAAGTGTTAACCAATTTAGTGGAAAATGCTATAAAATTCACACCTATAAACGGGAATATTGGAGTTAATGCTTTTAAAGAGAATGAGTACGCTCACATAACTGTTACCGATAACGGACCAGGAATTCCTGAAAAGGATTTGTGCAGAATATTTGACAGGTTTTATCAAGTTGATTCATCAGCAAAACGGAAAAAGGGCGGTTCCGGATTAGGCTTGGCAGTATGTAAGAGTATCGTTGAAGCCCATGGTGGATCAATTTGGGTCGAAAGTAAACATGGAAAAGGAAGTACATTCCACATATTGTTACCTTTAAATCAAGACGAGGTATAACAATATATTCTATTTATTCTATTTTTTATTAATAACTTTTATAATGGGTAACTGAAATTCTCCTTTCATGGAGATTTTGAATTATTCTAAAATTTAAACAATCTAATACCTTCCCATATTTTTTAAACAATAAGGTATATATAATTGGAAAAAAAATAGATCTTATTGTGGTTTTGTGGGGCACTATATTCACAATTGGGGTGTCTCAATGAATAAAGTTATGGAAAAAAAATTTATAATTGCAACAACCTGTGAAATTCCAGGAATAGATGTCTATATATTGGATATAATATCAGTAACAGTTGATGATCTAAATATGGAAGAGGTAATAAGCAAAATAAAAGAAAAAGCACGATCTATAGGGGCCAACGGAATAGTTGGATTTAATGTAGAAGCTGCAAATGATGGCAATTCAGTTAAGTTAATAGGATATGGTACAGCAGTTAAGTTTGTTGAAGGCCAGTGGGCGATAGATTAAAATACTTCTATAAAATAGCGAAAGTCTTATTTTATTACATTTTATATTTATATTTTTGTTTTTTAGGATCTATCTGGAAATATTCACAAAAATATGTATTATTTAGTAACTAAAAAGAATTTCTTTTTTTAAATTTAGTTAAGTTCCTTAAATTGCTTCCAAATTGGAAATAAAATATTATTTATAGTTTTTGATATGATTTTAATCGAAAATTATATATTGATATAATCTTATATGTGTGGTTAGTACCCCACAAGACCACAACTACCATTATATAGGAGGTATGATTATGGACTTAAATCCCCCAGATAAAGTAGTAGAATTAGCAGGAAATGTAGGACAATATAAAGCAAATTTAGGGGTAAATCAACTCCTATTAAGGGGAATTATGGGAGGGGCCTATATTGCCATGGGTGCTGGACTTTGCACCATCTGTAGTACAGGTATAGCTCAATATCTAGGTCCAGGATTTGCAAAACTCATAGGAGCTTCAGTGTTTCCTGTTGGGCTTATTTTAATCATACTAACAGGTATGGAACTTGTTACCGGAGACATGATGCTTTTACCTATAGCAATGTTTCAGAAAAAGGCATCACTCTCACAGCTTCTGAAAGTCTGGATTTGGGTATATATCGGAAACCTTATAGGTTCCTTAATATATGTGGCAATAATGATATACGGTCCGCTTAGAACATTCAACACCGGAACAGGAGAATTTGCAGTTAACGCATTTGGTCAAACCGCAATCAAAATAGCTGAAGCCAAAATTCTTCCATACGTGGCTGGTGGAGCCTTTGGATGGCTGTCCTGCCTTCTGAAAGGTATTGGATGTAATTGGTTAGTTAATCTAGCTATAATGGGTTCAATGGCATCTACGAGTGTCCTGGGGAAATTTTTCATGATATGGTTCCCAATAATGACATTCGTTGCATCAGGATTTGAGCACTGTGTGGCCAACATGTACTTTATCCCTGCCGGAATGTTACTTGGAGCAAATGTTACAGTCGCACAATGGTGGATATGGAATATAATCCCTGCCACAATAGGAAACATAATTGGAGCAACATTATTCGTAGCTATGGTGTATCAATATGCATATGGTAAAAAAATCTAATACAAGTATGAAAGAGATAATAAAGCATGCTAAAACCACTCCGTCTGCAACTCTATCTTTAATAGTCTGGTCTTTAATAACAATTTGGGCCACAATCTACTCAAAAAATATTTGGGTATTTATTTGTTCTTTACCCTTTATAGTAGGTTTAACTATAATTCCACTAAAAATTTCAGAAATGAACAGTGAACTTTCCCAAAAACTCAGTGCACTATATGGGGCCAGCTTAACTATCAATAAAATTGAAGATGTCACTAAAGATATGCTAAACAGCCAGGTTAAAATAGCAGGAATTATAGAAAAAATAACCTATGGGATCTCGCCCAAACCCACAATTAAAATTAAAGATGAAACTGGAGAAATATATTCCATGCTATTTACGCCATTACCTGACGGTGTAAAAAAGGGAGATAAAATAGAACTTTATGGTGTTGTAACTAAGCACTATAAGTTTTTTGGATTTATGGGGATTCCACGACTCTGGAAACCAAAAATCTATGGTATTGGTGTTAAAAAGTTGGATTGATGGAGGTTAGACCTTGAGCTCCGATGCAAAACCTAAGAAGAAACTTGCAATAGTTACTTGTATGGATTCTCGTCTGGTAAACTTTCTCTCTGAGAAACTTGGAATAAAGAGAAATGATGCCAAGGTTATTAAAAATGCCGGAAATATCGTAACCGATGATGTAATAAGATCCCTTGTAGTGTCGATATATCTTCTTGATGTTGAAAAAATTATGGTTGTGGGACACACAGATTGTGGTATGGCTTCAGCAGATGCTGAATTGATTAAAAAGAAGATAATCGAAAGAGGCGGAAATCCTCATTTCACTCCTAACTTTGAATGCTGGTTAGGTAAAATGGAGTCCATAGAAGATAACGTAATTGAAGGAGTTACTTTAATAAAAAATCACCCTGCAATTCCAAAGGATGTTACTGTTGAAGGATATCTAATAGATATTGAAACTGGAGATCTTGAAAAATTGTGTTAATCCCTTGTGGATGATGCTTTTGCTGACACACTTAAAAACTACATGCCCGTAGAGTCACCATAAATGCATAAAATACCATTTTTTATCTTTAGTATTTATTATTTTATTATTTGTATCAATTAACAATCATGACACATATAAATGTACAAAAATAGCACCCGCTATTTGTGAACCTTTTAAGGAACAGGTAGCGAAGAAAGACCCAAAACTTCCCTACGTTACTTATGATTAATATAGGTGATTATAAATGAAGCTGGAATTTGTCCACACAATTTGTCCTTACTGCGGTACTGGCTGCGGTGTGGATCTAGTTGTAAAGGATGGAAAAATTGTTGGAACAGAGCCCTTCAAAAGACATCCTGTAAACGAAGGAAAAACTTGCATTAAAGGAAATTATTGTTACGAGTTTGTCCACCGGGAAGACAGATTAACAAAACCATTAATCAAGAAGAATGGTGAGTTTGTTGAAGCTACATGGGACGAAGCTTTGACTTTAATTGCAGATAAATTGAAAGGTTATAGCCCAGATGAAATCGGATTTTTTTCATCTGCAAGATGTACAACCGAAGATAATTATGCCCTTCAAAAGTTTGCAAGGGCGGTAATGAAAACTAATAACATAGATCACTGTGCAAGGCTTTGTCACTCTGCAACTGTTAAAGGTCTTGGGGAAGCTTTTGGGTCCGGTGCTATGACAAATTCAATTGGAGACATTGAAGATGCAGATTGTATATTGATAATAGGTTCAAATACATTTGAACAACATCCACTTATTGCAAGGAGAGTAATTAAGGCAAAAGAGAAAGGTACCAAGGTTATTGTTATTGATCCTAGGGAAACTCCAACTGCAAAACAGGCCGACTTATATCTCCAAATAACTCCAGGTTCAAATACTGCATTTTTAAACGGTCTAATGAACGTTATCATAAATGAAGGTTTGATTGATGAAGAATTTATAAGAAATAGAACAAAAGGTTTTGATGAATTAAAAAAGACTGTGGAAAAATATACTCCAGAATATGTCTCAAAGATTTGTGGCGTATCGCCTGAATTAATTGTAGAAGCAGCAAAGATGTATGGGAGTGCAGACAAAGCTTCAATACTTTACTGTATGGGTGTAACTCAATTTATACATGGGGTGGACAACGTAAAATCATGCTGTAATTTAGCAATGATAACTGGGAACATAGGTAAAAGAGGAACTGGAGTCAATCCATTAAGAGGTCAAAATAACGTTCAAGGAGCCTGCGATATGGGAGCTCTACCTAATGTATTCCCAGGGTATCAAAAAATAGAAGAGGCTTATGAAAAATTTGAAAAGGAATGGGGTGTTGAATTAAACCATGAACCTGGTTTATCAATTCCTGAAATCCTTGAAAAAGCAGGAAAAGAAATAAAATGCATATACATTATGGGTGAAAACCCAATGGTTTCTGATCCAGATGTTAACCACGTGAAACACGCTTTGGAATCTTTAGATTTTATGGTTGTTCAGGATATATTCCTAACTGAAACTGCTCAATTAGCCGATGTAGTTCTTCCAGCGGCGTGTTGGGCAGAGAAAGATGGAACATTTACAAACTCTGAAAGAAGGGTTCAAAGAGTAAGAAAAGCGATAGATCCTCCTGGAGAAGCACTTGAAGACTGGAAGATAATAAAGAGACTTGCTGAAAAAATGGGGTATGGCGAACTGTTCGACTTCAACTCTCCGGAAGAAATTTTCGAAGAAATAAGAAGAGTCACTCCGCAGTATGCAGGAATTAGCTACAAAAGATTAGGCGTTGATGGATTACACTGGCCATGTAAAACTGAAGATGATCCCGGAACCCCAATTTTACATACTGAAAAATTCTTAACAAGTGATGGATTAGGAAATATATTCCCTGTTGAATATGGGGATCCTGCAGAGCTCCCTGACGATGAATATCCATACATACTTACAACAGGAAGGATAATATTCCACTACCACACAGGAAGTATGACTAGGAGAAGTAAGCACATGGCCGACGAAATAAACGAGGGATTTATTGAAATTCATCCTGAAGATGCCAGAAAATTGGGAATTAAAAACAAAGATCTTGTAAAAGTAGTTTCAAGAAGAGGAGAAGTAACTGTAAAAGCAAATGTTACTGAAAACATTAAAAAAGGTGTAGTATTCATGCCATTCCACTTTGCAGAAACTACTGCAAACACATTGACAAATCCTGCTCTTGATCCAAACTGTAAAATCCCGGAGCTCAAAGTTTGTGCAGTTAAAATAGAAAAAGCCGAATAAATACCAATACCTCCTATTATATATTCTGGTAATTGAGGGATAATATGAATGAAACGTACTACTATGTACAAGCCGCTGATGAAGAAATACTTAATAGAGGAGAGTGCGGCGGTGCGGTTACTGCATTATTCAAGTATCTCCTTGACAAAAAGTTAGTTGATGGAGTTTTGGCCCTAAAAAAAGGAGAAGATGTTTACGACGGTATTCCAACATTGATAACATCCTCTGAGGAACTACTTGAAACTGCAGGTTCCCTTCACTGTGCTCCAGTACTGTGGGGAAAAATAATAAAGAACTACTTAAAAGATTTAAAAATTGCAGTTCCTGTAAAACCCTGCGATATGAGGGCAATAGTCGAACTTGCAAAAAGAAATCAAGTCAATTTGGATAACATCTATATGATAGGGTTAAACTGCGGTGGGACAATTCCTCCAAAGACTGCCATGGAAATGATAAAAGCCTACTACGAAGTTGACCCTAAAGATGTTGTAAAAGAAGAGATTGACAAAGGAAAATTTATAATTGAATTAAAAGACGGGACCCACAAAGGGATTAAAATAGACTATTTAGAAGAAGAAGGTTATGGAAGAAGAACAAACTGCCAAAGATGCGAAGTTAAGATTCCAAGAAAAGCCGATTTGGCCTGTGGTAACTGGGGAGTTATCGGTGAAGATGCTGGAAAGTGGACCTTTGTAGAAGTTTGTTCAGAGAAAGGTAAAGAACTAATAAAAAATGCTGAAAAAGAAGGATACATAAAAACAAAATCACCTTCTGAAAAAGGCATAATAATAAGGGAAAAAATCGAAAATAGTATGATAAAATTAGGTAAAAAATACCAGAAAAAACATCTTGAAGAAGAATACCCCAACCTTACGGAATGGGAAAAATACTGGAGCAGATGTATGAAATGTTATGGTTGTAGGGATGCATGTCCAATATGTTTCTGTGTGGAATGCGAATTAAACAGTGAATACATGGATAAAGGAGAGGTTCCTCCAAATCCGCTTATGTTTCATGGTATAAGAATGTCCCATACGGCATTCAGTTGTATAAACTGCGGACAGTGTGAAGATCTCTGTCCAATGGAAATACCTCTTGCGTACATATTCCACAGATTACAGTTAAAAATAAAAGATATGGATGGATACAATCCAGGATTGGATGATAAACTACCGCCAATACTGGATCCTTCAATCTAATTATTTCTTTTTTGTTTATTTTTAAGCAGAGATATGCAGCCGATAAACACTCCGGCAGATATTGTATCTCCCAATCCTACGGTACTTTTAGGATTTTTAACAATTCTTGATGGCACTAAAACCATTTTATAATCCTGATTTTCTGGTTCTTTACTTAATTTTTCCACTATGGAGCTCAGTAGTTCCCCATACTTATTATGAGGAATTTCAAGTCCGGCTTTTAAGTCGTTAATATCACTTATATTACCCAATACCGCCTTAGTTGATGCAAGTACTGTGGCAAACTCAAGAGTTCTTTTCAATTCTTCTTCAGTTAATGGACTTTCTCGCCTACATAGATACATTATATAGTACATGGTATGGACCTGCACTGCTTCGAGGTTGTACTTATTCATTAGAATCTTTGAGGCCTCAATAATATCTTCAACATGGCTTTTTGATAGTATTCTCTCACTCAAGTCATCGTACCCAATTACATGGACAATATTTGCAATCTCTGTTTCATCCATTCCAACACAATCCACATTTGGAAGCAATTTAGTTACTATTTTCCTTCTAATCTCTTTGTTTTGAATGGATGCAAACTCAAGATGTATCTTCAAATTTTTGTTGTTTTTTCTTAGGAGCTCGATATCTTCAATGGCCCTATTTAAATAATAGTCTGCAGTTTTGCCGTCGTTATATTTCTCTTTAATAGCCTGATAACCAGAGAGTATTGCACAATCCACCATTTCTCCAATTTCCGGTAATTTTTCTTTTAACTCTTCTTTTATTTCTATCCTGAGTTTTTCAGGCCTTGAAGCTACTATAAATCTATTTGCCTGGGGGGTAACTATTTTTTCATCACCCAGCTCAAATTCAAGACCTTTTTTATATTCAAAAATCCGGTTTATCTTAAGGGGGTCTTCCCTATATGATTCTATTGGTTTTTTTAAAATGAGCTCCCCATTTTCAACTGAAGGGTAAAGCAAATTATCTTTATTAACGAACATTTCAGCCTGTTTTTTAGATAGGATTGGAGAATATGCTATAACCTTCCCTACATTCAGAGTTGAAAGTAAATTTGAAATTATGCCAACTTGACCTCCCATTCTTTCTTCATTGTAATTAAGTCCATTGAACCATTCGTTTAACTCTTTGCTATCAAAAAGAGGTACTTCTGACGGCTTTCCTGTCTTCATAGAATGAATAAGCCTTGCAATAAAATCTATGGGACTTTCTATTGTTCTAGGATACTCTTCAATCCTCTTCTTTATCTCATCGGCATCAAATTGATCAATTATGGCCATTATGTCTTCAGGCGTTTTAAAATACTTTATGGCATCTACATTCACATTGTATGCTAAAAAAACACTCACGTCTAAAAAATTATTAAGGTGTTCTTGAAAATTATTAAACATAAAAACCCCCCATTAATCACAACTTATGGTGTACTTGCCGTTATACTGATAATTTTCTATACACATTAACTCTTCCAAAGGAGTCCCTCTTAATATTTCACGGGCAATCTCTTTTTCCTGTTCAACTGCAGGTTGGTTAAATGCATTAACTCCGTGGAGTTCTCCAGAGAATGCTGTTTGTAACTCATACATATATAACAGCTTTCCTAAGGATAATTCATTTAATTCCTCAAGAACTACCTTAACATTTGGAACCCCATGACATGTCAAGGAGGCTTCGGTAGCACTTTGTTCTGAATTTATTATTTCTGATAGGTTGTGATTGTTCAGATTACTTTCGAGCTCGTGGTTGATTTTTAAGTCATACTTAAATTTATTTACCCTCATAAATGTTACAATCTTATCCTTTGGACCGTCTATATAGAGTTGGAGCTGAGAATGTTGATCTTTTGCCCCCATTGAAACTATAGGGGTTTGTCCTTTTCCATCCTTTCCCAAACTTTCAGCCCATAATTGCCTGTACCACATACCAAACTTATGCAATCTTTCAGCGTATGGCATGATAACAGACATGTTTTTTCCCTTATTATACATTAGATAATGAATTACTGCATTCATTAGGGCAGGGTTTTTAAACACATCTTCATTATTGCAGGAGTTGTTCATTTTTATAGCTCCCTTTACCAGCTTTTCAATATCTATACCAAGGCAAGATAATGGAGCTAAACCTACCGCAGAAAGTACGGAGTATCTTCCACCAACGTTTTCAGGGATTTCAAAAAACATGTAATTTTCTTTTTCCGTAAGTTCTTTTAACGTTCCACCATTGGCTATAGCCACTATATTTTTTTCATAATCATCCACTTTTTTCATCATCAAGTTCCTTATGATAAAAAAGTTAGCCAGCGTTTCTACAGTATTTCCAGATTTACTTACCGCAAATACCAAAGTTTTCTCCAAATCCACCAATTTAAGAATTCGATATGTTTTCTCGGGATCAGAATTGTCTAAGAAATAAACTTTTGGAGAACTATATTCATTATAATACAATCCATTTATTGCCTCGTGTACCATTTGGGTACCTAGTACTGAACCCCCCATTCCTACAACTATAATGTACTCAAAATCTTTTGAATGCTCCTTTACTTTATCATACTGGCTCAAATCGGAGTCGAGTATGTCTATAAAACCCAATTCTCCAGCTTCAGCTTTTTCTAATATGCCGTTATATGCACTTTCTATTTTATTTTCGATCTTTCCTATGTCTGCTATTGATATTCCGTCTTTACCTATAACCTCATCCATTACATTGTCGTATTTAAACATGTAGTCCCTGTTCATCGTTTCCCCCATAATACTGTACCTAAAACATTATAGTTTATCTTATTTTTAAAAGTAATGTTTGTATATTGCTCCTCCAAACAATGCCTTGTACTTGTCTGCACTATCGTTGTTTTGCCAGCTCAGGTTTCTATATGCATGATAATAACAATTCTTCATCATTAATGAAAGTGGAGCGTTTGTATCATATGGACTTTTTGGGCAGTTTACATGATTATAGTTGATAAATAAACAAATCTCTCCCAGTTTATAAAATGTCCAATTTAAGGCATGTTCTATACCCCATTTTAAACCATTTTTATCATAATCTTTAAAGAGAACTCCTGTAGCTACGTCAAAATTAGGATCGTTATGTGGATCAGGATTTAAGGATATTACAGTGTCTTTTAAACCACCAGTTTCCCGAGCTACAACTGGGGTACAGTAGGCCATTGACTCCATCTGAATTAAGCCACAGGGCTCCCAAAGGGACGGAACTATGGTCCAATCGCTTCCGGCATACACCAGCGATGTAAGGGGGGGACAGAAACCCACCATGGAAATTACTTTTCCAGGATAGCTTTCGGCTAAGTCTTTCATACCTTCTTCAATCCGTTTTTCCCCCTTGGAAAGCATGACAAATCTTATATCGTGTTCATCGAGTATTTCGGGAAGTGCCTGGAATATTAAGTCAAATCCTTTTTGATACGTGGCCCTCCCAACAAATCCGATTAATGGAGTATCAAGACCATCTTCAAGATTTCCATATATTTCTACATCTGTTCCAGTAATTTTGCTTTTATCCATATTATTCCAATCTTCAACATATCTTGTTAAACATTCAGAGTTATAAAACCATGCGAACTTTATTTTGGGTTTTATAGCATGTGCATCTTCTGAGCTATAGTTACTTATAAATGCGTATTTTCTAGGGTCCAACTTTCCATCACTCAAATTAATCATCCTTTCTATCATACTAGAAGGACCATGAGATTCAAAATCTATTCCATTAATAATACCATGAAAAGGTTTTATACTACTCTGTTTGTTTATGAGCTCAATGGATTTTATTTCTTCTGCATGGGTTGGACTCACAGTATTAAAAGCATTACTAAAGTAAATACCGAGCTCTAAATATGTCATTACATGCCCCTTATAGTTCCTGACCGGCCCCCTGAAAGCTTCGTTGTGTATCGTCATAGTAGTTGGTAGATTGAGTTTTTCGTGGCATTTTGCTACAGCAAGCCCACATGGCCAATCATGCCCTGAAACACAATCTATATCATCAAAATTACTCAAATAACTTACGACCAAGTCTGCAAATAGATCATATTTTACAGGATCCCAAGTATCTAATTCGTTAAAATTTTTGTTACTAAATGCAATTATATCCAAACCAGTAATTGGATGTTTTACCTTTATCACGTCAAATTTAAACTTGCTCCCTTGATACTTAATATTTAATTCAGTTACTTTTTCATTTGGTAGGTTTGAAATCTTATTTTGATGGTCAAAAGTTATACTAACTACTTCATTCCCAATTGACTTTAGAAATTTTGGCAAATATTGTAACACTTCACCTAAACCCCCAATTGATGTCAAAGGTGCTATGGTAGGCATTAATATTGCTATTTTCACAAAACCACTCCCCTTAGATTTAATATATATACTAGTAATATATGTAAATATTATATATAAAATAATATTAACCCGATATTCGACGACAGGGCAATATAATTAAGAGTTGTGAAAAAATGAAAATAGCCATGGTAACTTGGGAATATCCTCCAATCATGGTGGGGGGGCTGTCAGTACACTGCAGAGGCCTTGCTGAAGCGCTTGTTAGAAATGGACATCAAGTTGATGTTATAACAGTAGGTTATGAACTACCAGAATATGAAAATATCAATGGAGTTAATGTTTATCGTGTAAAACCTATAGGACATAATCATTTCTTAACTTGGGCCACATTTATGGCAAACTTTATGGAAAAGAAATTGGGTATGTTGGGAATTAATAACTACGACGTGATCCACTGTCACGACTGGATGACATCATTTGTTGGAACAAACATAAAACACCTTTTTAATAAACCCTACGTACAGTCCATTCATAGTACAGAGCGGGGACGATGTGGAGGAATTCATTCTGAAGACTCACGGGCCATTAATGATATAGAATGGTGGAGCACATACGAATCCCATGCAGTTATAACTGTAAGTAATTCAATAAAGAGCGAAATATGTGGTGCATTTGACACACCTTGGGAAAAAGTGAATGTTATTTACAATGGAATAAACCCTTGGGAATTTGACATTCCTTTAAGTGACTACGATAGGAATGAATTTAGAATGAATTTGGGAGTACACCCTCATGAAAAAATGATACTATTTGTTGGAAGATTGGTTTATCAAAAAGGTGTAGAATATTTAATTAGAGCATTTCCTAAAATACTCAATAGTCATCCTGATTCAAAACTTGTAATTGCCGGAACTGGAGATATGAAGGATTACTTAGAAGGTATAGCTTCCCAGCTAGGATGTAGAGATAGAGTTATTTTTTTAGGATTTACCAATGGAGATTCTTTAAAGAAATTATACAAATGTGCAGATATTTGTGTTATACCATCTGTTTATGAGCCTTTTGGAATTGTGGCTTTGGAAGCCATGGCGGCTGGTACCCCAGTAGTAGCCAGTAGTGTGGGAGGATTGAGTGAAATTATTCAACACGAACACAATGGAGTTTGGGTTTATCCAGAAAATCCTGATTCCATTGCATGGGGTGTAAATAGGGTTCTTTCAGATTGGGGTTTTAAAGAGTATATTGTAAGTAATGCAAAACATGATGCATATACAAAATATAGTTGGGATGTTATTGCAAACCATACAGTTGACGTATATCATAAAGTTTCAGAAATGACAAAATATTAATAAAATTAAAACCATAATTTAGTATTCAACAAATGAAGTTATATATTCTATATTACTAAATTTTTATTAAAAATTTAGGAAATTTTAGTTTAATAAGAAGAAAAATGAATTAAGAATTGTACGGCCCACATCGAGGATATGATTGAACGAAAATCGGGGATTTCATAGCTCGAAACTACTTCGTTCGTTTCAATACTCTACTTTGTATGACTGTACTTCACATGAGGTGAAATTATGGAGGAAATGTGGGGTAAAATAGGCGAAACTGCCGGTGAAATTTACCATGTTTTAGAGGGGGGCGAAAAAAACCTCACAACACTAACAAAAACCTTGAAAAAAGGAGGGTGTAATGAAAATATTGTTATAATGGCTATTGGATGGCTTGCTAGAGAAGGTAAAATAAATGTAATACGTGATAATAGAAAATGGATTATAAGTCTTAAATAATTTCAGTTGATTTACAGTTACATGATCGAATATTGTCGTTCTGCAATGATGTTATAAATATTTATTAAATTTATTGCATAATGACCCCATATTTACAAAGCAAATTAATGTAATAAATTATATAATATGTCCAAAAATTAACGAGTGGTTAGCATGGTAGGAATTATTGGGAATGGGAAAATCCTCGCAAAGATTGATGACTCAGGCTCTTTGGAATACATATTTTTTCCACATTTGGGGCATGAGAAACATATTTTTGATTCATCATTTGCCATATTTTATGATAATAAGTTGAAATGGAATTGGGACAATTCCTGGGATATTAATCAGAACTATTTAAAAGATACAAACATATTGAAAACATCATATGAAAACGAGGATTTTCTAATAGAATCAAAGGACTACGTGCCTATATCCCATAACTCGATAATTAAGCAAATATCAATATTAAACAAATCCAGCGAAAAAAAGAATTTAAAACTGTTTTTTTATGAAAATTTAAGAATGGGAGAAATTCCTGAAGTAAGTACTGTAAAGTATAGAAAGAACAGGGAGTGCATTATTAAATACGATAAGAATTATGTTTTTTGTATCGGCAGTAATAAAAAAGTATCTTCATACCAATGTGGTGTTAGGTCATCCGAGAGTAGTGCCCTAAATGATCTCAAAAATGGTATTTTAAAGGAATACGATAGTGCTGAAGGCCTAATCACAGATAGCGCACTGGGTTGGGACCTTGAGTTGAGTCCAAATCAGGAACAGAAAGTCTCAATATTTATATTTGCAGATAAGTATGGTGGGGATTATACCAAAATTATGAATTTATTGGATACACTAAATATAGTTATAACCAATCACGCAGACATATATGATCTTACAATGGCATACTGGAAGAACATGATTGAAACCACTGCGAATAGTCTATGCAATTCAAATCAAGCCTTTAAAGATTTAACACATATAAAAGACGACGCAAATATTTCAAATTTAAAAAGAATAAAACAGTATGAAGCTATTTGTAAAAGATCCCTATTAACCATTTTACTCCTTTGTGATCATAATGGTGGAATAATTGCATCACCATCACTCTATCCAGATTATAGATATGTATGGTGTAGGGACGCAGGTTATATGGCCGTCGCACTTGACCTATGTGGTCAGCATGGAATAAGCGAAAAATACTTTGAATGGTGCAAAAAAACACAAAATAGTGATGGCTCATGGGTTCAAAACTACTACGTAGAAGGAAATCCAAGGCTTACGGCAATTCAAATTGACCAAGTTGGTACTACAATCTGGGCCGCACTTGTACATTATAGAATAACTAGGGACAAATTATTCCTGAACAGATATTGGGAAATGATTAAAAAAGCAGGGGATTATTTAAGTAGTGTTGCCAATCCACCATCACCAAGCTATGATTTATGGGAAGAAAAATATGGTGTATTCGCATACACACTTGGCGCAATTTATGGAGGATTAAAATCTGCCTACAACATTTGTAAAATACTGGGCAAGGAAGAACACGATATCCAAAATTGGAAAGAGAGCATGGACTTCCTTAAAAACGAAATGGTAGATAGGCTTTATTTAAAAGATGAAAATAGATTTGCAAAATCATTGGATCCATTGGACAAAGCTCTAGATGCTAGTATTTTAGGGCTCAGTTTTTCATATAATTTGGTACCTGTTGATGACCCTAGAATGATTAGCACCGCCAACCAAATTGAAAATGCGTTTAAGTATAAGGTTGGAGGTATAGGAAGGTACCCTGAAGATGTTTATTTCGGAGGGAATCCTTGGATAATAACCACAATATGGCTCCATATGTACTATGAAAACTTGATTAAATCATTATCTAAACATGGTAAAAATGCCATACATTCTGATCAAATCCCTGATTCTTCAGGGGACCTTAAGGATTTTGTCTCAATTATAGGGTCCATTGAAAACCATGGTGAAAAGTCAGATGAAACCCCTAGTTCCGACACACTCCTTACTTATGCCCAAAAATGTAACAATTTGTTTGATTGGACTTTAAAGTATAACTTTAATGAACTATTTCCAGAACAGGTTCACAAAGATCTTGGAGCTCCGATATCTGCAATTCCACTTGGGTGGTCACATGCAATGGTCATAATTGCCATCCATGGTAACTTTGATATATTAATACCTTAATTTGATTGGAAAATGTATCTTGTTCTTTGTTTGTAGAAAATAAAATTAGGAAAATTAAGCATACTTTGAATTAAATAACTATCATATTTTTATTTATTTAATCTTATAACTTTGATCGGAGGATATTATGTTGGTTTCTTTTAACTTTGAAGTGCACCAACCACATAGATTGAAGAAATCTGTAGATATTGGTTGTAAAAATTTATGGGAACGGTATATTGATACGAATTTAAACAAGGATATTTTTAATAAAGTAGCCAATAAGTGTTATATACCCGCAAATAGGACTATTCTCGATTTAATTGATGAATATGACATTAAAGTATCCTACAGCATAACTGGAGTATTTTTAGAACAAGCCATGGAATTTAACGATGAGGTTTTAGATTTATTTAAGGATCTGGTAAAAACTGGAAATGTAGAGCTCATTGGAGAAACATACCACCACTCCCTTTCAAGCTTTTTTGAAGACCATGGTGAGTTTAGGGAAGATATAAAACTGCACCAAAAAATGATAAAAGAATTATTTGGTTATAAAACAGAGGTTTTCAGAAATACTGAATTAATATACAACAACAAAATAGCAGAAACTATCAAAGATTTAGGATTTAAAGGCATATTTACAGAAGGTACTGAAAGAATACTTGGATGGAAATCTCCAAATTACGTTTATAATGCACTCTGTGGACTAAAAGTCCTATTAAGAAATTATAAACTAAGCGATGATATAGGATTTAGGTTTTCTTGTCAAGATTGGGAAGAATATCCCTTAACTGCAGATAAATATGCAACATGGCTTTCAAAAACTCCTGGAGACTGCATAAACCTTTATATGGATTATGAAACATTTGGGGAACACCAATGGAAAGATACGGGAATATTTGAATTTTTAAGACATCTTCCCCAAGAGCTCCAAAAATACGATCATATAGAATATGCCACCCCTTCTGAGATCTTGGAAAGATGCATCCCGAGGGGAAATATTGATGTACATGAGTTTTCAACCATTTCTTGGGCAGATACTGAAAGAGATGTAAGTGCATGGATAGGCAATAGAATGCAGCAACTTTCATTTAGTAAATTAAAAGAGATAAGAGAACATCTTGGAAGATATATGTCAATGAAAGATAAAGAAAACCCTGAAAAATCGAAGCAAATTTCAAAAAATTCACCGATCGAGACAAATTCCGAAAGGAATTTGTCGATTCACGAACCCAAAGGTTTCGTCGAGACTTTAGAATACAAAATATATAAAAACCTTCAAACAAGTGATAATTTATATTACATGTGCACAAAAGGTTTCAATGACATGAATGTACATTCTTACTTCAGCCATTTTGAGAGTCCATTTGACGCTTATGCAGCATACTTAGATGTAATGTATGACTTTAAAAACCACCTAATGATCGAACCTATTTTAAGAAAATATTTAAAATACAAAAACCATAAATAACCTCCCTAAGAATTGAAATTAAAGCATGGATATAAACTTAGTTTTATCTAATCTTTATATAACACAAAACACGGAAAGTGGTAAAATGGTTGGAATAAACACAGAAAAAGATTTTGACATTGAAAAATTCAAAAAGATGATAAACCCGAAAAGAAACGAAAATGAAAATAAGCCCAAAGTGATAGCAGTAGGACGCTCTAATGTTGGTAAATCCACTTTTGTAAGACTAATGACTGGAAAAAGCGTTAGAGTTGGAAAAAAGCCGGGAGTCACATTGAAAATAAGAGAATACGATTTAGGAAACTATTTATTGGTTGACCTGCCAGGATTTGGATATATGCATGGGCTTGATAAAACAGCTCAAGAACAGATAAAAAATGAAATAATAAGATATATTGAGGATAATCAAAAATCTATTGTAGCTTCAGTTCTAATAATCGATGCAAAATCATTCCTTGAAATAGTTGAAAGATGGGATAAGAGAGGAGAAATACCAATAGACATTGAAATGTTCGACTTCTTAACTGAATTGGAACTCAACCCAATATTGGTTGTAAATAAGATGGATAAAATCAAACGAAATCAGTGGGACAGTCATCTTGATAAAATAGTTGAGACACTAGGATATCTTCCACCGTGGAGACAGTGGTTGGATTTTGTTGTTCCCACGATTTTAAAAAATGAAATTGGTTTAGAGGCTGTAAAAAATAAAATAAATTACCATGTCAGGTCATCAACTAAATCTGGCCGTTCTGCGGATGATTAACACTTACTGCAGAATGCAGAACGACCATAATTGAGCCCATACCGGGCCTGTTCACCATAATACCAAAAACAATAACAGAAAAGAAATAAACAAAGAAAGATTTATATACTATTAGATAGAGTTATAATTAGTTTTCTAAGATAGTTTTTTTATACTAAACACGACGGATTATGGAGGAATATTATGGCACTAAGACCAGGTAGATGTTACAGAAGCACAGATAAACAAGCATATACAAGAAAAGAATACGTAAGAGGAGTACCTCAGCCAAAAGTTGTTCACTACATAATGGGTAACTTAAGCTACGACTTCCCTGTAGAAGTGCATTTAGTATCTAAAAACGATGTTCAAATAAGACACAACGCATTAGAATCAGCAAGGATCGCAGGAAACAAGTACATTTTAAGTAAATGTGGTAGGACAGGATACAAATTCCAAATAAGAGTGTACCCACACCAAATCTTAAGAGAAAACAAGATGGCTGCTGGAGCTGGGGCAGACAGGATTTCCGATGGTATGAGATTGGCATTCGGTAAACCTGTTGGAACCGCTGCAAGAGTTAAAAAAGGTCAAAAAATAATTACAATATACGTAAACCCTGACAAAGTTCAAGATGCTAAAGAAGCTCTAAGAAGAAGTGCTATGAAGCTCCCTACAGCATGTAAAATAGAAATAGGAAAAGGAGCAGAATTAGTTAAAAATTAAATAATATAAATTATTTTTTATTTATTATTCATCTTCTTCAGGCACTTCAGCTCTTATAAACTCTTTTTTACCTTTTCTAAAACTTATGGTTGCGTCAATACCTATTTTTGCTGTTAATTTATTTTTGTGATCTGCAGAAGGGTCTAAAGATGAACCCTTGGCACCTTTAATTATTATAACGTCTTCATCAGCCTGAGCTCTTGTTGCAATTGCATATTCAACATCGTTTGGATCGTAGATATTAATATCATCATCAACAATTACAACGTGTTTTAAACTTGGATGTGCAGCAAGTGCAGCAAGTATGGCGTTTTTACCGTCCCCTTCTGTTTTCTTCTCAATTGAAACTACGGCATGAAGCCAGCAACATCCCCCTTCTGTTAAGGCAACATTTTTGATTGATGGAACTGTGTTTCTAACCCCTTTGTAAATTCTTGGTTCCTGAGGTAGCCCCATAAGTATTTTGTGTTCAGTCCCTCCAGGAAGTAAAGCATGGAAAATTGGTTTCTCTTTCCTTCTCAAGGATGTGATTTTTATTACTGGTTGTTTCCTAACTATATCGTATGTTCCGGTTATATCAACAAATGGTCCCTCATCATCCATTTCTTTCGTTATCTTTCCCTCAATTATAAATTCAGCTTCAGGAACTTCTAAATCTACAGTTTCACATTTAACCAATTTTAAAGGTTTTCCCATTAACGCTGATGCATACTTTAACTCATTGAATGATATATCTCCAGAAGTGGAAGCTGCCAAAAGCACTGCAGGATGAACACCTATGGCAATTGCTACATCAACGTCTCCTTTTTCAATATTCTTTGTATAGATGTAATGCAAGTGTCTCTGTTCTACCATTCTTATTACTAAACTACCGTCTTCTTTAACTAAAATTCTATGTATTGATGCATTTATCCCGTGTTCTTTATCCTTGACTATAACTACCCCAGAAGTTAGATAAGGTCCTGCATCTTTGCCATAGTATGTAGGTATTGGATATTCGTTTATCTTTTCCAAATCATCTTTAACGTATAATTTATTTAGGTCATCATCCACTACCAATTCTCCACTCTTTTCATTATCCATGGCTTTAATCATGTGTTTCATTAAATCTTCCTGATTTATCCCTAGGCTCTTTGCAATAACTTCCCTAGTACAAAGATTACCAATAACCTCATAACCGTTTACATCTTTTATATAAACTGGTTTTCCATCGTTTTCTTTTAAAATCCTTGAAACTCCATATTTTTTAGTAGATTTTTCCACCATTACTTTATCAATTGAATCTATTAGCTCTCTTAACATATAACCACCTATCATTTACAGTTTAGTATATAGCAGTTTACGTTTACGTCATGATACATATAGACATTCAATAATTTAATAAAATTTAAAACATCCTCTAAAAATTACAAAAATCATAATTTATTAGATTTATAAACCTATAAACAACTATACTTTAAAATAGTATATAAATATACATAAAACACTTAAAAGAAGCTCGTACTATATATTCGTAAAAATAGCAAATCACGCTTTTCAACTATGACTACAGAGAATGTAGTAAGGTTCTTAGACCCTAAATACTTCAATCGAGTCTATCTCTTTTTCCTGGCGATTTCCTTACCTACCTTTTCCCCAGTATCTTTTAACCTACTCGCCACACTTCTTGGAACATTTCCATTTTCAGAAAGTATCTTTGCGATACTACTTGAAAGTAAAAATATGGCATAGGTATGTTCTGATTTTGTTCTATGAATGTGATGAGGATGAATATTCAACTCATCATACTTTGCAAAATCCTCACTAAACTTCCCATTTAAATTTTTTCTCATATAAACCAAAAGTTGGTGTAACTGGATGAGCTCATCTTTATGCATGCAACCACCCAAAAAGTTATAAAAATATTAAGCTAGTATTTCGTCAAAAGAAAACAATCTTAAATCCACAGGTTTTTTAGTAACCTTTATTTCCCTCCCTACTATAAGGGGTGTCTTTCCATAAAGTAAATCAACGATTCTCTGAGTAATTGGCCCATCTACAACGAGGAAATCCATATTATCTATATTTTTTATGTTATTTAATATATCCTTAAGATCCTTAATTTCCTCATCCCCATTAATTATCACTTTTACCATACTGGTCCCCATAACTTCCCTAACAGCAGATTTAATATTATCAAATTTGTTTTTCTCAGTTTTCTCAGTTTTAATTCTATCCACTGGTTCGGAAACTGCAATATCTTGGGCCGGCGTACATTTTTTCTCCCCAGTTTGGCAAGAAGTCTCAACTGAGTTTTCAATATGACTTATGTGATTTATATTATCTTGAGTATCAGCGACTGAATTGGGTGAAACCCCTTGGCTTTCGCCATGTTCTGTTTGTACGCACCCATGACTTGAAGATTTTTCATGTTTTTGTTCCGCAGGGGATTCCTCTGCAATACTGCCTAGAATATCATCTTTAATAACGCTACCTGGATGAAACACCTGTTCAACAGGTATTTTTGATCTTAAACACTTTACTATCTCTTTTTTAGAAAGCTCTTCAACTTCTCTTCCATGCGGAGCTCTTGCAATATAGTCAACATCACATGTTTGAAGTAATTCATTTAATATTAGCTCTCCGCCCCTATCCCCATCTGTGAATACAGTTGTAGTTTTCTTTTTTGAGAGCTCCACTATAGTCTTAGGTACCGAGGTACCTTCAACTGCAATAACGTTCTTTATTCCACATCTTAAGAGATTCAAAACATCTGCCCTTCCTTCAACCACAATTATTGCATCAGAATAATCAATGTTAGGTCCTGCAGGAAGTTTTTCGTCACCATACTCTATTATCTCTTCAGTCCGTATCTGCTCTTTTATTTCCTCTGTAATTTCATAGGTATCCATCATATTGTCCATAAGGGACCTTAAAATATCTCTTGCCCTGTTCGTTATGTACTGTCTCTTTGTAACACGAATATCTTCAACATAAGTTACTTTAACAGTTGCTAGGCAGGGTCCGACCCTATCAATTGTTTCCAATGTTGCTGCAAGTATGGATGTCTCAACTTTATCTAAACTCGATGGAAGTGTTATCTTTGCAAAGGACTTCCCGTTCACATTTTCAAGTTCAACATCTATTCTTCCTATTCTTCCGCTTTTTTGAAGATCTCTTAAATCAAGTTCACTACTTAGCAACCCTTCTGTCTGCCCAAATATTGCCCCTATAACATCATGTTTTTCTACGTATCCATCAGCCATGAGCTCTGCATAAATAATATATTTGGTAGTACCTAGATCCATAAATAAACCTCCTGAAACTTATAAACCTACCCGCCTCACAAACCTAGATTCTCATATACCAAAATATTCGTTTTGATAATATTTTAGATTATCGTCTTTTTATATAAATAATGATCTATTAACCATCTAGTACCTTTGTGGACGATAGAACACGATGATAGAACAATGGTAATGACATAAAATCACACAACCGAAAAGTTTATATATGAGATAGTACATTCTATTGTTTGCCCTTGAAACGGGGAAAATAGAAGGAAACATAGCGGCCTTGATGTAGCCTGGTATCATACGGCCCTGCCACGGCCGATACCCGGGTTCAAATCCCGGAGGCCGCATTGAAAAATTTTATGTGCGCCAGTGGTGTAGCCTGGTATCACTCTGGCCTTCCAAGCCAGTAACTCGGGTTCAAATCCCGACTGGCGCACTTTTTATTTTAGATGGTTATATTTATAAGTTTATATATATGGATAATATAAAATAATATATATTTTAACTACTATTTTTTTATTATATTCAATTATATCAATTATGCAATGATATTCATTCAAAAAATGTGAATAGGTGGCTAATTTTTAGGCTATTTTAAACAAAATTAAAAATCTGAGGGGGAATATGAGGTTTTTAAAATATAAAAAATATGCCAGTTTATTTTTAGCATCTTCAGTTACTTTGGTTATTTTATCGACACTGGGACAGTTTGCTGATTTTGGAAACAACAATCACGACGATATTCCTTCTGAAAACATTGAAAACGCTAAAAATAGCAGCTACATAAACAGCACTACAGATAATACAGAACATGAATCTCAAAAACCTATCCTACTTGTGCATGATGTGTCTCCTCCCTACTTCGATGAGCTAAAAGAAATTGTAGAAATTATCGATAAACACAATTATGGCAGAAGTACAGTTTTATTCGTGATTCCAGACTTTGAAAACATGACATATGACGGAAAATGGGATTTAAGAAAAAATAAAGAATTTGTAGATTATCTCCACGAATTAAAAGAAAGAGGCTATAGGATTGAGCTTCATGGATACAAACATACATACCATGAATTTAAATGTCCAAAAAATATGGCTTTAGATAAACTTCAAAAAGCAACTATTATTATGAGAGATTGTGGTTTTAACAATACGACACTATTTCTTCCGCCTGCATGGGCATTGAGCAACGAATCCATAGAAATACTTACAGAAAACAACTATACAATAATACTAACTGACAAAATTATCCTTCCAAACGGCACTACCAAGAAAATTTCAAATCATGAATATACCTGGTATCTTAAAAATCACAGTGTAGAATCGTATCTAAAAAAAGCTAAATTGGACTACTATATTGCATCCAAGAATAAAATCCCATACTATATCTCGATGCATCCTGGTGTTGTTAATTATGGTGGGGGGCCAATATTTTTAGATAAATTTTTAAATGAAACTGAAAAAATGTAAAAAAGAGATTTTTATATTTATTTTAATTAATTTATTTTTTTGTTTTTCTGCCATTGTTTTTGTTGCTTTTGTTACCTTTAACTTTTTTAGATGTTTGATTTTTATAAGGATTTTCTATCTTTCTTTTTATTTTGGCAGTTTCAGCTGATTTATTCTCATTAAATATGTATGCTATCCTTTCCATAGCATCCAAAATTTTGATTGTATTTTCTAAATAGGAATAAATATCCCCAACATAAGTTTGAAGCCTGAAATTCTCATAAAGTATTCTTGAGATTTGTAGTGGTGTTTTTTTATTCATCCTTAAATTAAGGATACTCTTTGAAATATGGCGTATTATATCCTCCTCAATCATACCATCAAATTCAATCATCCATAATGTTACCTCATCCCTCAGAGCTCTGTCTTTTATTTTTTCAAAGTTTTCCTTTATAATTTCAAAGGCATCTACAAACTTTGTAGGAATGTTTGAATTGATAACTTTGGACAGCTTATTTTTAAGATTGTTTGGAACGTATATGCTTTCAAATGGAGATATTAGAACTGCCAAATCAATAACATCCATGTTTAAATTGTTTCTAATATTTTCAGCATCTTTTGGATAAAGAAAAGACACTGCCGTAGCATAACCGTACTTTGTAATACGTATATTTTTATTTTTACCGCCATCGTAGTTTAGGCTTATCATCTCATAACTATCCAGTTTTTCAAGGACATAATCCAAATCTAAATTTCGTCCCATAAGTGGAACTTTATTTATTTCCCATTTGTCAACTGATTTCTTGTATCTTTGAATGGAGGATATTGTTGACAGTACTTGCTCCAATTCTTCATCTTCATTATACTCGATAAAAACATCTGCAGGTTCTGAGTTTAAAAGTTTAAACGCAATTTCATCCTCTGTTAATTCCATCTTAGCGTGGTATTTTCTTCCAATCTCAACAAGCATATAGACCTTTCCTGTGTCATGCATTCCCTTTCTTCCAGCCCTTCCACACATCTGTTGAAATTCAGAAGGATTTAACCAATCTCCACCCATGGCCAAACTTTCGAGAACTACCGTGGATGCAGGGAAATCCACACCTGCTGCAAGAGCTGCGGTGGTTACTACACACATGGTTCTTTGATTTAAAAAATCGTCCTCAACTTTTCTTCTTTTGGAATATTCCATCCCACCGTGATAGTAGTCAGCTTTTATGCCCTTTGTATTCAAAAAGTTGGAGATGTATTCTGCCCTCTTTCTTGAGTAAGTAAATATTAAGCTCTGACCTCTAAAACCATATTTTGACCTACTGTTAAATTCCTTTTTGACAATATCTTTTATTAAATTAAGTTTGTTGTATTCGTTCTTCGCAAAAATAAGGTGCCTCTCAAGTGGAACAGGTCTGCCGTTGTAGATAACCACGTTTGCACCTAACTTCTTTGAAAGTTCTTCGGGATTACCTATTGTAGCAGATAGATAGATCATTTGACATTTGAACAGATGTCTAAGCCTACCTATTAAACCATCCAATCGAGCTCCCCTTTCTTCCATATTCAAAGAATGAACCTCATCGATTACTACGGTACCTATATCCCTCAACTTCCCAGACCTAATCATAAAATCTATTCCTTCGTAGGTACCTACAATAATATCCGAATTTATATCGGTATTAATATCCGAGTATTTACCTTCAGATAATCTACCTGTTCCAACTCTTAAACTAACCGATAAGCCTATTTTTTCATATCGTTCTTTAAATTCAAGATACTTCTGGTTTGCCAGTGCCACCAAAGGTACTAAAAATAGAAACCTTCCCTTACCTTCAATTAAATTCTTTATACCTGCAAGTTCTCCGATTAAAGTCTTTCCTGAAGAAGTTGCCGATGTTATTATTAGATTTTCTCCTTTTAGAAGTCCTCCCTTCACTGAAAGAGTTTGAACTGGAAGGAGCTCTTTTATACCTCTCTCAACTATAACCTCTTTTAGTTCATCAGGTATTGGGAGCTCATCTACCTTGTAGTTCTCAATTTTATCTTCTTCACTACTCGTTAAAACATCGTATTTAGTTAAGTCAGGATTATCCAGTGGATTGGCTGTTTTAAAAAGACTTAGTACTTTATTTGCATCTTTAAATCTCCTTAAAAGCTTTCTAATGAACTCTTCGTTAATGTCGATCTCATTTTTTATTTCATCTAACACACATTCAAGACAGACTTCGCTGTTATAAAGACGATATTTCTCCTTAATCTCATTATAATTTCCCTTAATAATACAGAACGGACAGAGCTCTATATATCCATACTTTAGGTTATTTTGCTTTAAAAATTCTTCAAGTTTTAATGATTCTTCGTCCTTACTTAAAAGTAACTTACTATTTCTGATAATATTCAGGAGCTTCGACGGCTGGATAGGTTTTACATTGTTTTCCTTTTCTTCTCTACATTTATAAAAAACCGTCCTGTTTCCCGCCTTTCTCAAAAGTCCATAGTACGTTTTTTCATCGGTTAAATCCACAATTTCAATCTCATCCTTTTTCTTTTTTAATTTCCGCATGATAAGCATGATAATCACCAAAGTATTTACTAATATTTTCCATTATTTGTTTTGACTAAGAAACTGATTAAATAAAAGGTATAAAAGTTATAAAATGTTATATATTAGTTCATCTCGTATATCTTTCAATGAGTAATAATTTTTTTAATAATTAATGAATTTTTATTCTTAACAATCCCATATCTTGGTTTTTAATAAAATTATATGTATTAAATAGTAGAGATAAACTATAGTTTGGGAGCATATATTCCAATAGGGTGGTGAAAATGTCGTTATTGATAAGAAAACTTTTTTCTTCTAGAGGGCAGCTTAGTTTAGAATTTTCTATTCTTATACTTGCATTAGTCGCTGCCGCTGCAATTTTAGGATATTATATGATTTCAAGTTCAAAAGAAGTTCAAAAACTCCATATAAACAGCATAAACAAAACCTACAATGCTACAATGGAAAACCTTCAAACAGTGGATTAATTAACTATAGGGGATAACATGAAGCTAATAGGGATTACAGGAATGCCAGGCTCTGGAAAGAGTGCAATAAAAGAAATAGCTGAAAAATACGGGATAAAAGTAGTTTCTATGGGTGACGTAGTTAGACATGAAACAAAAAAGAGAGGATTAGAATTAAACCCTGAAAATGTTGGAAACACGGCGATAAAATTAAGGGAAATGTACGGAAAAGAGGCCGTAGCAATCCCATGTATCCAATACATTGAAGAACATTATAGGGATGAAGATATCGTTATCATTGAAGGAATCAGGAGTCTTCATGAAGTTATTTATTTTAAAAAACACTATCCTCTTGAAATAATTGCAATTCATTCCTCTCCAAAAACTAGATTTAACCGACTAATGGAAAGGAATAGGAAAGATGATACAGCAGATTGGGAAAAATTTGTTGAAAGGGACATGAGAGAAATAGAATTCTCCATTGGTGGGGTAATATCGCTGGCTGATTACATGATTATAAACGAAGGTAGCTATGAAGAATATCTGAAAGAATTGGAAAAAACCTTGGCTGAAATAATAAAAAATAAAACTTAACAAATAAGTAAAAAAGTGAGCCCGGAGGGATTACCACCCAACCTTTAGAAATCGAAGCAAATCCGAAGGATTTACTGACTCACGAAACCTTCGGTTTCGTCGAGAGGTTGCATCCCAACCCTTTTTAAAAGTGTTGGATCCCAAAATCTGAAAGCTTAATCGTCCAACCGAAGTTTCGTCGAACTCACGAAACTTTTTGCATCAAAGCTTTTTTAAAGCTTTGGGTTGGATCCAAAAGTTACTATAATATAAAAAAAGCGAGCCCGGAGGGATTTGAACCCCCGACTACAGGGTCCGAAGCCCTGCGTCCTATCCTGGCTAGACCACGGGCCCAAAAATAGATATACCATGTTTCATGTTTAAACTACTGCATGGATATTTTATTGCATTATGTTTCTATGAGCTCCTTATTTAAAAGATACCATATGCCATATGTGTTATTTAGTATATAAATATTTTAGTCACAATAATAACTTTTTAATGGGATATGCACATTTAAGTCATTTACTACTATGGTGGTTAGGTGAGAGAACTTCTATTAATAGGTATTGGAGGATTTTTTGGAGCAATGCTTAGATATTTAATAAGTGGTATATTGCCTACAAAATTTGGGTTGCCAACTGGGACGATGATGGTAAACCTTATAGGGAGTTTTTTAGTAGGCATTATTATGTATTCCTCAATGTTTTTTCAAATTTCTCCAGAATCGAGGTTGTTTATTATCACAGGATTCTGTGGGGCCTTAACAACGTTTTCAACGTTTAGTTATGAAACCTTTTCATTGATCGAACATGGGTATATAATAAAATCTGGGTTAAATATAGTTTTGAACCTATTTGGATGCCTCTTTATGATTTACTTAGGGAGAGCATTCTCTTTTATTCTCTTTGGGTGATTGAACAAAAACCGTTAGGTTTTTGTAACTCACCTTCACTACTCGACGAAACCGAAGGTTTCGTGAGTCTTAACGAAAACCTTTCAGGTTTTCGTAAGTCAGCGAATTTTTTGAAATTCGCTTCGACTCGACAAAAATTCAAAGAATTTCTGTGAGTCAGCGAATCCAAAGGATTCGCTTCGACAGCAAATTTCAAAGAAATTTGCTTCGACGTTCAGGTGATTTTATGGAGATTATACCTGCTAAATTATTAAGAATATACTTAAAAGAGGAAGATAAATACGAGAAAGAACCGTTGCTTGAGTTAATAGTAAAAATACTTAAAAAAAAATAATGTATCTGGAGTAACTGTCCTAAGGGGGCTATATGGTCATGGAATGAGAGGAACTTCTAGAATTGATATAATTAGGCTTTCTATGAATTTACCAATAGTAATTGAGTGTGTAGAGTACGAAGATAAATTGATGAAGATTCTACCAAAAATAACCGACATTATAGGCGAAAATGGGCTTATACACATACTTGATGTAGAAGTAGTAAAAAAATAATATATTTTATAACGGTCGTAATTTACTAGTTTAATTTCCGGTGATTGAATGAAAACCTAAACGGTTTTCATAGCTCACCTTACACTTCGTTCAGGTGATTAAACGAAACCTACGGTTTCGTAGCTCACCTTCACTACGTTCAGGTGATATTATGATAACTGATGTTTTAATTATTGGTGGCGGAGGAGCAGCAGCCAGAGCTGCGATAGAGTGTAGTAACAAAAATGTTGTTGTGGCAGTTAAAGGACTCTTTGGAAAAAGTGGATGTACAGTAATGGCAGAAGGCGGATATAACGCAGTCTTTAATCCAGAGGATAGTTTTGAAAAACATTTTTATGACACCATGAAAGGTGGAGGATTTATAAACAATCCAAAACTTGTAGAAATCCTTATAAAAAACGCTCCAAAAGAGCTTAAAAACTTAGAAAAATTTGGATGTATTTTTGATAGAACTGAAGAAGGTAAAGTGGCTCAAAGGCCATTTGGTGGTCAAAGCTTTAATAGAACATGCTACAGTGGAGATAGAACCGGCCATGAAATTATTAGCGGTTTAATGGAATATATAAATAGATTGGATAAGGTAGATATCAAAGAAGATGTAATGGCCGTTAAGCTCATAGTCAAAGACAACCGTTGTTATGGAGCAATATTCTTGGACTTAATCAATGGAAACTTGTTTCCAATTTATGCCAAGGCTACAATACTTGCTACAGGTGGGGCAGGACAGCTCTACCCAATAACATCAAATCCTATTCAAAAAGTTGGAGATGGTTTTGCAATTGCATACAATGAAGGTGTTGAATTAATCGATATGGAAATGGTTCAATTCCACCCAACAGGTATGGTAGGAACTGGAATTTTAGTTACTGAAGCAGTTAGGGGGGAAGGCGGAATACTGTACAACAGCAATAAAGAACGATTCATGAAAAATTATGACAAAGAAAAAATGGAGCTCTCCACAAGAGACGTTGTAGCCAGAGCAATATATACAGAAATAAAGGAAGGAAGAGGCATAAACGGTGGAGTATATTTGGATGTTAGTCATTTAGACGATAGGATTATTGAGGAAAGACTAGAAACCATGTTTAGTCAGTTTTTAGATGTTGGAATTGATATAAGAAAAGAACCTATGATCGTAGCTCCTACTGCTCACCACTTCATGGGAGGAATTAAGATAAACGAAAAATGTGAAAGTAACATTGCTGGATTGTTTGCCTGTGGTGAGGTAGCAGGAGGAATCCATGGAGCAAATAGACTTGGAGGAAATGCCCTTGCAGATACCCAGGTTTTTGGAGCAATAGCCGGAAGATATGCCAGTGAATTTGCTGAGAACCACGATTTTAACCTATCAAAAGTTAAGGAACTAACAAATAATATCATACAAAACCTTGAGGGCGAATTCAAAGAAAGAGGAGAAAACGCCCATGAGTCCATTGAAAAATTGAGAAATATTATGTGGAATTATGTATCCATAGTTAGAGATGAAAAAGGCTTGGAACAGGCTTTAAAAGAAATAAAAGGTTTGAAAAATAAGAAAATATCTGTAAATGGAACTGTTGACGTTCAGAAATACTTTGAACTTAAAAACATGCTTCAAGTTGCTGAAATTGTAACAAAATGTGCATTGATAAGAAAAGAAAGCAGAGGAGCACATTGCAGGTCAGATTATCCTGAAACCTTAGAAGAATGGAAAGGAAACTTGGTAGCAAATAAAAAAGAAATAAAATTCATAAAATTGAATCATTAATAATAATAATCATCAATATTCTTTTTAAATTATATCTTCACTTCTTTAGATATTCTTTTAGCACTTCTAACAATCCTACACATCCTGTAATCGTACATGGGCAACCTTTAGAAAAGGTTGCATCCCAACCCTTTTTAAAAAGTGTTGGATCCCAAAGTTTGGTTAGAAAAGGTTGCATCGAAACTTAGGGAATATCTCTCTTTAGATATTCTTTTAGCACTTCTAACAATCCTACACATCCTGTAATCGTACATGGGCAACCTTTAGAAAAGGTTGCATCGAAAATTATAAAATATCTCACTTTGTTCGATATTTTTTTAGCACTTCTAACAATCCTACACATCCTGTAATCATCACATCGCCACCGGGATATGCATATTCTCCGTATTTTTTAAATAATGCTCTGTTTGGTCCTGCAATTAAAACTGTTTCAGGTTCTATTTTATCCAATACTGTTGCACCATGACCCTTGTCATTGAATATTTCCTCATTTGTCAGAGCTCCGTTGGATAACTTTTCAACAATCTCTTTTAATTTTTCAGGTGTTAAAAGTCTAGTATGGTGTTCAAAAAGACCTTTTATTTTTCCATCTTTTATTGAAACCCCTAACGTGTGGCCATTTCCAATATCGAGACCTACAAACTCTTTTATATCATTTTCATTTGCATAACTTAAAATACCGCAAATTGAAGCTACCTTACTGTCCATTACAATACCATTATATTTATTTTCCCTTAAAGTTTCCAATACTGTATCGAATCTTGAAAAATAACCTACTTTATTGTTTTTACCATCAAAATAAAAATCATAAGGATTATCTGTTTCCTTCAGCCTTTCTTCAAAGTATTTAAACCTTGTAATTCTGTCACTTTGTCCCTTAACAAAACCATGATCCTGGCATGCCACACATACAAAATCTGGTTTAAATTCTTCCCCAAACGATGAGAATATATTTTTTAGCATTTCAAAGTCCAAATCTCCAAAAATAACGTTTGGATTATCTATTTTTTCCTTAATGACTATTCCCCTGGCAGTTACTTCTTCTAAATCGTCCCTAATAGTTCTTGCCGCACTTTTGGAAATCTCAACTTTAAATCCTTTTTTCATGTGCTGCATAACGGCATGAGCTACAGGGCCTCCCCCCATTATTTTTCCATCTATTCTAAGATCTTCGTTTATTCCTTTTATTTTATTTGCAATTATTGTTGTTGGAGATGGAAGAATAAGTTTTATAGAATTTTCAATATTTTTGTTGTTGTAGTACAAAATATCCTGAGTCCCCTTCCCAATATCTATGCAAAGAACATTCATAGAACCACCTTAAAGTTGATAATTAAAATATATGATTAAATATACTATTTTTTAATGAAATTTATTTACACTAAGGTTTTAATATTTAACGGTTATTAACTGATTACTAGTTATATATGGATTGTTCTATGAATGTATGGTGGTGTACGTTACACGAAATAATAAATAATAAATAAAATTTATTTTAATTGTTTTATTTGTTAAATTAAACAATATGATGGTTTTTTAATTTTAGATGGAACTGTTTAAAAACTAAATAGCTAATATTACACATTCAATATACAAAAGGTGAAAAAATGGATGTTGGAGACCTTGTAGAAATTCATACCGAGGGCACTAAATACACTGGAACAATTATGCCTTCACTTGATGAAAACACGATAGTAATCAAAATGACCAATGGTTATAACGTTGGAATATCAAAGGAAAAAATCAAAAAAATTGAAATTATCGAAAAAGGGGAACAGCCAAAGTATGAGCTCCCACCACTTAAGATTTCAAAAGATCCAAATTTAAAGAATATCTCTATTTTATCTACTGGAGGTACTGTAGCTTCAAGAGTGGATTATAAAACAGGTGCAGTACATCCAGCATTTACTGCAGATGATTTAATAAGGGCAGTCCCTGAACTTTTGGAAGTTGCCAATATCAAAGGTAAGGCGATATTAAACATATTAAGCGAAAATATGACTCCAAAATATTGGAAAATGATTGCCGAGGAAATAAAAAAAGAAATAGAAAATGGGGCAGATGGGATTGTTATAGCTCATGGTACCGACACCATGCACTACACTGCAGCGGCATTATCCTTCATGATAGATGCAGAGGTCCCAATAATTATGGTAGGAGCTCAGAGGAGTAGCGATAGACCTTCTTCAGATTCTGCGTTAAACTTAATAAGTGCGGTAAAAGCTGCAACAGAACCTATAAAGGGAGTTTATGTAGTAATGCATGGAGAAATGAACGATTCTTTCTGTTATTTACATGAAGGTTTAAAGGTTAGAAAACTCCATTCATCAAGAAGGGACGCATTTAAATCTGTAAATACAATCCCTGTTGCAAAGATTGATCCATTTACAAAAGAGATAGAGTATTTAAGAGAGCCAAAAAAACAGAAAAACGGTAAAAATGTATCAATAAACACCAATTTAGAGGAAAAAGTAGCTTTAATCAAGATCTATCCCGGAATCGATAAAGAGATATTCAAATTCTATGTTGATAAGGGATACAAAGGCATCGTAATTGAAGGAACTGGTTTAGGGCATACACCAGAAACTATTTTTGATGGAATAAAATATGCGGTAGAAAACGATGTTTTAGTGGCAATGACTACTCAAACAATTAACGGAAGAGTAAATATGAACGTTTATTCAAATGGAAGGGAACTCCAAAAACTGGGAGTTATTGGATGTGAAGACATGCTTCCAGAAGTTGCATTAGTTAAAATGATGTATCTTTTAGGGAACTACGATCTTGAAGAAGCTAAAAAACTAATCTGCAAAAATTTAGTAGGGGAAATTAAACAAAATCAAATGATTTTGTAGCTCTTCGCTCACTTCGTTCGCTCCGATTAAAGAATTTACCCCTCCTTCATGTTAAATAACAGTTATTGGTGATATTATGGAATTGGATTATGAAAAATTGGGATTAAAGGTAGGTTTGGAAATACATCAGCAGTTAAACACTAAAAGAAAGTTATTCTGTAACTGCCCTACATTGATTAGAGATGACGAACCACACGGAAAAATCGAGAGAATTTTAAGACCTTCCCAAAGTGAAATGGGAGAGATTGACAAAGCCGCACTTTTAGAGTCAAAAAAAGAAAAGAAATATATTTACCAGTACTACAACGATACAACCTGTCTCGTTGAGTTAGATGAAGAACCACCACATTTACCATCAGAAGAAGCCATAGAAACTGCTCTGGAAGTTTCATCCTTAATGAATATGAATATAGCCGATGAAATGCACGTAATGAGAAAAATAGTTATAGACGGTTCAAACACTTCAGGATTTCAAAGAACAATGTTTGTTTCAAAAGAAGGTTTTATTGAAACAGAATTTGGTAAAGTTAGAATAACAAGCTTATGTTTAGAAGAAGATGCCTGTAGAAAAATAGAGGGCGGAAATGACTACACAATATACAACGTGGATAGACTGGGGATTCCACTTTTGGAAATAACCACAGAACCAGACATAACATCTCCAAAAATGGGAAAAGAGGCTGCCAGAAGAATTGGTACCATATTAAGAGCCACAGGAAAAGTAAAAAGAGGGCTTGGAACAATAAGGCAGGATGTTAACATATCCATTAAAAATGGTGCCAGGATAGAAGTTAAAGGGGTTCAAAACTTAGATTTAATCGAAAAGGTAATTGAAAATGAAGTTATAAGGCAGATAAACCTAATAGAAATAAGAGACATTTTAAAAGAAAGAAATGCAGAAGTTTTAGAGGAAATAATTGACATAACAGACTTGCTCAAAGATACAGAATCTAAAATCCTAAAAAATGCGTTGAAAAAGAAAAATGGAAAAATAAAAGCCATACTGTTAAAAGGATTTGGTGGATTGGTTGGAAGAGAAGTTCAACCTGGAAGAAGACTTGGAACAGAGCTCTCAGACAGGGCAAAAGTCTTAGCAGGAGTTGGAGGACTTTTCCACACTGACGAACTTCCGAAATACGGAATCACCCAGGAAGAAGTTGACAAATTAAAAGAATACATGAAAGCCGAAGAAAATGATGCGGTTATACTGGTGGCAGACGAAGAAAGCAAAGTAGATAACGCCTTAAATGCAATTTTAGAAAGGGCAAAAGAATGTTTGATTGGAGTTCCAGAAGAAACTAGGAAAGCTTTAGACGATGGAAACACTTCATACTTAAGGCCACTCCCTGGAGCTGCCAGAATGTATCCTGAAACAGACATTCCTTCAATAAAATTGGAAGAAGAGCTGATAGAAAAAATCAGAAACAATTTGCCAGAAATGCCTGAAGAAAAACTAGAAAGATTCATTAAAGAATACGAATTGAATGAAGATCTAGGAAAACAGATGGTAATGTCCTACTACGTTGATTTATTTGAAGAGCTCTGTAAAACATACAAAAACATAAAACCTACTCTCATAGCAACTACCTTAGAATCCACACTGAAAGAAATTAGAAGGGACGGATATGACATAGAAAAGATAACCGAAGAACATTTGAAAGAAATATTTGATGGACTATCTCAGGAAAAAATGTCTAAAGAAGCCATCATAGAAGTATTAAAAGGATTTGCCGAACACCCTGAAGAAAGCTTAGATAAAATATTGGAAATTAAGGGATTGAAGTCACTTTCAAAAGAGGAAGTTGAAAAAATAATAGATGATATCATAAATCAAAACATAGAAGTCGTTAAAAACAAAGGTATGGGAGCTATGGGAATGTTGATGGGTAGATGTATGGCAGTTTTAAGAGGTAAAGCAGACGGTAAATTGATAAATACCATATTAAAAGAAAAATTAATGAAGCATACCGCATAATGCCTATTATAGCACATCAACATATAATATATTTTAATTTTTTAAATCTATTTTATTTTTTCATTATAGTCGTTCTACAATTAAGTGACTGTTCTATAACTTAATTTTAAATTATAGAAGTTTTAAATAATATATAATTGAAATTAAGGTAATATTATGCGATACATTCGTAGAACGACTCTATATTTTTCATTAGGTGGTAACTTTGGACAAAGAAATATTGGGATATGTTGTAGGGGAAACTGCAACTACGGAGCTCTCATTTCTATCCTACAATGTTCCAGAGGTAGGGGAGTACGTCACAATATACTACGATGGGATAGAAGTTTTAGGAATGGTTGAAGCAGTTACCCAAGGGTGTCCTGTTTTTGAAGATGTTTTAAATGTAAAAGACCTGGAAAAACTGAAAAAATTTGAAGACGATGATTCCTACTACATTATGGGGAAAATAAAGGTTCTCGGCGATGTAAAGAATATGCAAATCCCAAGGATTCCGCCGAGACCAGGTACTGAAGTTTATAAGGCAGAAGAAAGAATTTTAAAAAAGATCTTCTCGAATGGTCATATAGAAATAGGTTCTTTGATTTCAAGAGATATTCCTGTTTGTTTGGATGTGGACAAACTATGCTCAAGACATCTGGCAATTTTGGCAATTACTGGAATGGGTAAATCAAACACAGTTTCGGTATTACTCGAAGAACTAAACAAACTAAATGCTACAGTTTTAGTTTTTGACATGCATAGGGAGTATGCAGACATAAAATCAGAAAATACCACCATACGAAAAAACATTATAAAGCCGAAAATAAATATATACAATATGTCCTATGACTATCTTATGGATCTGGCAGGGGTGGATGCACAGGCCACTGTCCAGAGGGCCATAGGAAGAAAAGCCATTAAGAAGATTAAGGAAAATAGCAAAGAGCATGATTTTAATACTCCTGAAGAATTTATCGATAGGATAATACGTGAACTTGAGGGATATATGGAGTATGACGAGTATAAAGGTAAAGTGGATAGCATCCTTACCCTTATAATGAGATTCGAGGATATGAAGATATTCAAGAAGAAAATGATAGGAATCAACTACAATCCTATAGCCAATATTAGAGAAAACTACATAAATATTTTAGATATTAGCGAATTAGATGAGTTCAGCATAGATACTGTCATATCATACTTCACAAAAGAAATTTTAAATGACAGAAAATTGGCTCTATGGAATACTAAAAAACCTAAACCAATATTCCTGATATTTGAAGAAGCTCATTTGATAGTTCCAGATAATCGAACCACAAAATCAAAAGGTCCTATTTCAAAAATAGCGAGAGAGGGAAGGAAGTTTGGCGTTGGGATCTGCCTTGTATCCCAAAGGCCAAAAACTTTAGATCAGGAATCACTTTCACAGTGTAACAACTTCATCATCTCCAAATTGATTGAACCTAGTGATCAGAGGCACGTTCAGCATGCTTCAGAAAGTTTAAGCGAAGACTTGCTTAAGCAGCTCCCTGGATTAAATGTCGGGGAAGCTGTGATCATAGGACCTTCGGTTAAAATTCCCGCAATAGTTAAAATAAAGAAATTCAAAGGTAAATACGGTGGGGAAGACGTAAAATTTGGAGAGTTATGGAAAAATCAGGAGGACGAATACGAATCCCAGTCTTTAGAATCCGATGACATGTATGGAGGATTGGATTAAGATTCCATTTATAAAAATATTTATACAGCACTTATGGTCGTTCCACGAAGTTAATATAGTATGGATCAAATTGGAAATTTCAATAAGATAAAACATACTAAGTAATATAATTAAAATTTAATAGTATGATATATTAAATAATTGTGGAATGACTATAAAATCCAAAAGGTGGGATCACGAACTGGGAAATAACCTTCGATGGAATAACTTATGAGTGTACAAACTGTACTTACTGCTGTAGTTGTGAAAGCTGGAGAATATATTTATCCTACTTTGACACCCTTAGATTAAGGGGCTATGAAGAATATATTGAAACTACCAACTTTGAAGACTTCAAAAAAAGATTGAAGGTAAATGATAAAGGATGTAGCCTTTTAGATGATAATTTATGTAGAATTCAGCTTGAGAAGGGCTACGATTTAAAACCCACAATGTGTAAATTATTTCCCTTTAGTTTCATGGTTAAATGGAACGGCGACTTACTTTTGATAATCAAACATTTCTGTAAGGGGATCAAAAAAGGACATTGTGAGGATAATACAATTAAACATGTTATAGAATGTTGTGAAGAGCTGTACTTGGATTCATTGGAGGAAATACTCTTAATGGGTATGGAGCAAAGTTCTAAAACCAAATTAAATAAAACTGAAGAAATCTCATGGGAGGAGAGGGAAGAGTTGGGGAGATATATATTCAAAAGTGAAAATTTAGATGAATTATCCGAAAAATGTAAAGAAATATTAAACTATGATATTTCAGAGAGAATTGAAAGTATTAAAAATAATCTAAATAGATTAAAACTAAATGACAATAAATACAAAGAAAATGAAAAAGAAATAATAAGATTCCTAGGGGAGCTCAACAGACGAGAACACTTTAGAAAGCTAGATCTAAAAAAAGAAGTGGATAAGCTTATAGGCATCGGAGAAGAAATAAGTAAATACCGAGATGTCCTAAAAGGTGAAGGAGTTGTGGATTTAAAACTACTAAATCAAATTAATATTTGACTCCCTTAACATCATCATCCATGACACGTGAAAATATGATGAAGAAAGAATACATAATATTATTTTTTATAATAATGATTTTAGCCATATCACCGTTGATATTGTTAGAATATCAAAAAAGCAGATATACGCCTACAGAAGAGCTGAAAAGATTTGGGGTTTACTCGATAGAAAAAAAAACAATTGAAAATAAGGACGTAATTATAGCATACCAAATTAAAAATAAAATTGAAAATAGGCTCCCAGGAGACATAGATCCAGGTAGTAAAGTCGAAATATGTTATATAACATGGTATTTGTTTAATAATTTTGAAGACAGGGACGAAGTTCAGATCATATCATATTATAACAATAGTGGTAAGTTAGCCATTTACTACAAGTTTAAAATTGATAGAAGAGATGCAGAAGTTGCGGGTATTTTAGATGTTCCCAAATCTGAGATTTTCCCAAATGTATATTATTACTATCGTAAAATAATTAAATTAGGAACTTTAAAAGTTAAAGATGTAAATATTCCTTACTGGAGGAGGGTAAACAATGGTAACAATAATACCTATCAATGAAGAAGAGAAAATGAGCATTATTACAGGTCTCAGGAGCTCAGTACCTGCTACAAAATTAATTACCTTAAAGAAAATTGCAGATATTGCCGATATGAGACCTGAATCATTACAATATATGGAAATGACAGACAAGACATCAATAAATGAAATAATCACCAGTATCGAATCAATAGCTGAAATCAACCAAGATGAAGTTTTAAAAAGAGAGGCCATGATAACACTTGAAAAGATAAAAAAGGCCCTCGGGACAAAATTCACTGAAAATATCATATACTGTAAAAACTGTGAAACTGTTGTAGATGTGGGGTGGGAACACTGTGCAAACTGTGGAGCTGATCTTAATAAAATGGAATTTGAAGATGTAGAACCGTGTCCAAATTGTAAAAAGCACACATCTGAAAGTTGGATACACTGTGCACATTGTGGTGTGTCCTTAAAAGAGGAAAATAAAATATTAAGATGTCCGAACTGTAAAAGGCCGATAGATTCAACTTGGATGGTTTGCCCCTACTGCGGATATAGGTTAAAGAAAATAAAATAAGGATAATTAGCCAGTTAACTTAATTTTTTTTGAATTGTTGTATTTAAATCAGTTTTTCGACATGTAATATTAATCTACTATTTTCTTACCAATAATGGATATTATATGAGAATCATTCAATAATTCAATTTTCAAACCAATTTTTGCAGGAATTACATTAACTCCTCCAGTATTCTCATTAATATACTCTGCTTCTTTAATAGGGTTGGTCATCTTTATTCCCATGTGGTTCATAACTACCAATTCAGGTTTTTTACTCATGGCGTTTAGTAAATCTATCAAATCATTTGCACATAGATGCCCAATTACACGTTCATTTTTCTTTCTAATAACATTGGCAATAAGAACCCTGGTTCCATCAAAGTCTTCAACTAAAGACTCTAATAATTCTGTGTCGCTGGTGTATCCAATATCTCCCTTGTGGGTTTTCATCCTAAACCCTATTCCAAAGGGGTCCCCGTGTTTTGTCCTCGTTGCCATTATATCAATATCATAAATACTTACCGAATCCTTGGGGTTTAATACATACCTTTTCTCAGCTCTAGATTGATGATATTTAGATATTGCATTTTCAAAATTTCCATAACCTTCCAATACCGAAAGACCTCCTATAATAATACCATTTTTCCGTGTCATTCCATTTGTCATAGCTTCAGCAATAATTTCAGCATCTGCATAGTGGTCAGGATGACAGTGGGAAATAAAAAGAGCATTTGTATTCCAAGGTTTTATTTTTAATTCCTTCATTCTAACCAATGAACCAGGCCCTGGGTCAACATGTAATCTTGTCTGTTCTGTGTGTATTCTAAATCCACCAGTTCCTCTATTCTGGGTTACAGCTTCCCATCTTCCGCCACCGGCGCCTAAAAATAGTATTTCAACCCTCAACTTCCACCACATCCTACTTATGAGTTCTTTATCGATTTTCCAAAAACACAACATTTTCGTATGATCCATTTACTTCAACAACTTCATAAGGTGACTGTATAACCATTGAACCTTGTTGATTTGGTGATGTTTCATTTACATACACTACAATAGTATTATTCTTTTCCAGTCTAACTATTTTTGTTATTTCAATACCATATCCAATGGTTGGTTTTTTTCCAGAATGTACTTCTATTATTGTTTTATTGTTTGAGACATAACTATTAAATGTTTTTTCGTTTTTTCCATAAACTCCATATTCTAAAATCTTAAAAGGAATGATTTCAGTTTTATTTGCACTATTATTTTTTTTCTGTATTGATTCTTTTTCAGCTATTTTAGGATTATTTTGAATCTTGTTGATACTCTCATTTCCAAAATTAACGGTATTATCAACAGCAGTATGATTTTTTGATACACAACTGCAAAACAGGAAAATGACCAGTAAAAAAATTAAAGTAGTGTATTTCATATCATCACTTTCCAAATCTTCTTTCCCTTCTTTGATAGTCCCTTATAGACCTCAAAAAATCTATCCGTCTAAATTGTGGCCAGTAAGTTTCACAAAAATATAGTTCAGAATAGCTGGATTGCCATGTTAAAAAATTGCTTATCCTTTCTTCTCCAGAAGTCCTTATTATCAAATCAGGATTAGGATAAGGTAAATGAGCAGTATATAAATTTTTAGATATTGTTTCTACTGAAATATCGTCTAAATCCATTTCATTATTTTTTATTTTTTTACCTATCCTCTTTACTGCATCTACGATTTCCTGCTGTCCGCCGTAAGCAATTGCAACATTAACAAAATGGTTTTTATAGTCTTTTGTCCTGTTTTCAGCGTATTCTATCGCCCTTTTAACCCGTTCTGGAAGAAGATCAATTCTTCCTATGGCTCGTATATTGATTTTATACTTGTGAACATCCTCGTCATCTGCCAACTTAATAAATTCTCTTTCAAAAAGATCCATTAATGTATCAACTTCTTCCTTTGGCCTATTAAAGTTTTCAAGTGAAAATGCATAAAGTGTAACCACCTTTATACCTATATCAACACACCATCTTATAAACATTCTAACTTTTTTAGCCCCCAAATAATGCCCTCTTGTAGGTTTATCACCCATAAGCCTTGCCATTCTCCTGTTTCCATCCATAATAACACCAATGTGTTTCGGAAGGTCGTCCTTACTAATTTCATTTTCCAGAATTTTCTCGTAAATTTTCAAGACCCCAAACCTACTCAGAATATTATACAACTTAAGTAAAAGCAAATTTATCACCATACTCCCTTCGTCAAATTTCTCCAATTTCACCATATTCTAAGAATTTAATAGCATTATAGTATCTAGTCCAATCTCCGCCCCTACTGGTATCAATGAACTTAATGTTTTTATCAGTTAAAAGAATTGCACCATACCCTTCAAGGCCACATACTAACCCCAAACATCGAAACATGAGATTGCCAGATATTCCATCTGGAGCCAAAATCACATTAAATCCGTCTTTTAAATATTCCTCTATTAAAATGCCATTATGGCGTATAAATATATTATTATACTCGCCAGGGTTGTTTTTAATATGATTTATAATATTTTCACACTCATCCATTGTTTCATCAACTTTCTTACTTCTGCCATAATCTGAAAGTCTCCCTCCAGATAAGATACCTATTTTTGGCTCTATTTTGTAGTTTTTTAAGAATTTTGCAGAGTATTTTATTATTTGCAGTTTATCATTGATGCCGTTTTCCTCACATATTTCATCTATTCCAACAGGTGCCAGTAAAAAAATACCCTCTTTTAGCGGATTCTTTAAAATTGATGCCCTATAGAATTTTCCTATTTTTTTATTTAAGTATGGAATAACCTCTGAAGAAGATAAAGTCCCCCTTACTGCCCCTTCAACTTCGTTGTTCAATACTATATCCACGAGCTCTTGAGAATCATCTATCAAGGTAACTTGAATATTATCTTTTTTTAATTTTTCATAGGCTTTTAAAATTTCTTCCTTGTTTTTTCCAATTCCAATGGCATACATGGTGCTCACTACAAATGCGTTAGTAATTATAAAAAAGCACATGAATGTTATATAACTATTGAATATTATAGTAAACAAATATAGAATAATTGTAGTGTAAATTAATATAAAAAATAGTAGTATAAAAAAGATTTATTTTAAAGCTAATTTGATATCGTCTGCTTTAACAGTTTTTCTGCCAGCATGTTTAGCTAAACTTACAGCTTCTGTAGCGAAATCCATTGCGATTTCTTCTAAAGCTTCAGCAAGTAAAACTGCTGCTTCTCTGCTTACTCTTTCAGCACCTGCTTTTTTCAAGATTCTTTCCATTGGAGCTACTGGTAATTCAGCCATAGGCTCACCTCTTCATTAATTATAATTTAATTAGGTATTTTTCCAGTATTTAAATCTTTCGGTTTAAATTATATTTTATTTTTAATTATGACGCTTTGAAATTGATACAAATCCCTTACGGGATTTGTTGTCGCACAAAAACCTGAAAGGTTTTCGTCAAGATTAGTAATTCAAATTATCTTGATATTCTATTTAAATTATTCTATTCGGATATATTAAATTTACTTTTTATCCCTTTTTACACCATATTCCATTACAATTCCTTCATCCATTGGGTAGAACTTTTTTAATTCTAACTTAATACACTCATCAACGGTTTTAAATCCATCCCCATCTACATAGGTTGGAGCATTTTTTCCACCAAATATTTTTGGAGCTACGTACACCCTAACTTCATCGACAAGGTTTTCCTTAAACATTCCCCAGTTTAAGGTCCCGCCACCTTCTAAAAGTATTTTCTTTATACCCATTCGGTAGAGCTCCTCCATAACTTCTTTTAAATTTACCTTATCCTCACCTGCTTCAATTACATCTATACCCATTTCTCTTAATTTTCTTATTTTATTTGATTTTTCTTCTGTTTTACTAACTGTAGTTGCTATAACTGTCTTTGCATCGTTGTTTAAAACCCTTGCATCCATTGGAATTCTTAAATTGCTATCCACTACTATCCTTACAGGATTTTGGTCTTTTTTAGCTTCTATTTTGTGAATCGTTAATCTTGGATCGTCCTTTAGAACAGTTCCAATACCAACCATTATTCCATCAACTTCTTTTCTAATCTGATGAACTCTTTTTAAGTCATTTTCTCCAGAAATTCTTGAATCGTTTTCTATTGTAGCCAATTTTCCATCTAAAGTCATACCAACATTGGATATTACATAAGGTCTCATAATATGCCCTCACAGTATATTCGTTCGACATTGAGTAAAAACCTCTTCTAAATTTGGTATATATCCCTTCTTCTTAAAATATATCCATAAAGACCCTCAATATCCTTTAAATCTCCGTGGCTATATCTTAAAATTTTTTCCCTTATTTTCCTATTAACTTTAATGCCTCTACTTTCAAATTCTTCAATTATGTCCTTGGCATGTCTCTTGCCCCGTCTATCAAAGTCAGTTAATAAAATAACTTCTCTCACCCCTTCGGCTATGAGCTCATCTGCAATTTGAAAAATAGGTGTCCCCATAACTTCTATAAAATCCCCATCTATTCCCAGATTTTTTAAAGATTTAATATCCTTTTTTCCTTCAACAAGAATTGGAAATCCTCTTTCCGACTCCTCTTTAAGTTCGTCGATAGTTTCAAGAAGTTTAATTAAAAATTCTCTTTTATTCATGTTTATCACGTGATACGGTAAAACCGAAAATTATCATTTTATCAAGTAAAACAAGGCATTTATAAAAAAATAAAATTAAATGAATAGTATATTATGGCATTGGCAAAGGCTGTGATTTATGTTTGTTTATCTCTATTCTATAGATTATCTCCTTTATTTTTGAAACTGGGACATTCAATTCATCTGAAATCTCTTCAACTTCTTTTCCTTGTTCAATTCCCATTAAAATTTTATCCAATAGTTCATAGGATATCCCGAGCTCTGCTTCATCTGTCTGACCTTTCCATAAACCTGCTGAAGGTGGTTTTTCAATAATTTCTTCTGGAACTCCTAAATATTTTGCCAGTTCTTTAACTTCGGTTTTAAACAGGTTTCCAATTGTTAAAAAATCACTTCCTAAATCTCCATACTTTGTTCCATATCCCATGTAAATTTCGGATTTGTTGGAAGTTCCTGCAACAAGTAAATTACGTTTATTTGCAAAGTAGTATAATATACACATTCTTATCCTTGGTTTTAAATTGCCGTCTGCTTTTTTATCAAATTCTCTTGTTGGAACATACCCCCCAGCTCCAAATGCCTTTAAAACTTCAGTTATATCTGAAATATTGTATTCTATGCCTAATTTATTTGCTACCAATTCTGCATGTTCTTTGTCTAGTGGATTAGAGTTTTTTTCTGGCATTATTACTCCCAAAACTTTATCCTTCCCTAAAGCTTTAACACACAAATAAGCCACTAAGGAGCTGTCAATTCCCCCACTTAAACCAACTACTACACCATTAGCATTTGCCTCTTCAACTTTTTCCCTTATGAATTTGGTTATTTTACTTACAGTTTCCTCTTTATTCATGGTTTCACCATATTTTATTATTTAACTCAATAGTACATATATTATGGTCATGACTTTTAATTTTATTGATTATTTCTTTTTTCTTTAATTATAAAATTTTTTATCATATTATAAATTAATAATTATCCAGATAATTTCTTTTGTTGTCTTATTTTATTGATTATCCATCCGCGTATTATTCATTAGGCGTTATATGTGGAATCTCGAACCGACTACGTTTTATGATTATTGTATATATTTAGATGTTAGAATTTACTAAGATATTGTTTAGTCATGGTGTTAGAGACCGTTTTGTCATATTTTCCTTACAATTTTTGTTTATTTTTCTAATGTGATTGATTTTAGATTTTTATTTTAAAGAATAAATCCAATTATCAAGTCGCACGTCTTTATATATGGAGCTCCAGATCATAGGTTCGAGATAAAAAGTTTTAAATAAGGGAAAATACAACCTTCTTTATAGGGAAATAAGGAAAATTCTTAACTGTTAAAATAAGACCATAGTGGGATGGAAAT